>LULH01000086.1_pt1 | contig 26142 bp, 19 predicted proteins | sample 728201 | NCBI WGS metagenome assembly LULH01 (sample SAMN03860294, study PRJNA289734) | marine metagenome | biome: seawater column; feature: ocean; material: water; isolation source: Red Sea water column Station 169 - depth 100m | place: Saudi Arabia: Red Sea | collected 2011-10-15 | depth 100 m
AGTAAAGAGGGAAGGGCTGACCTAGGAATGGAACAGTACCTCGAATGGAAGTCGGGGATGCCGGCAAAGCCGATGCTACAAGCAATATTCGGAGTGACTGACCCAAAGGATCCCGATACTGACCGGGATGGAATGGTTGATGGGTATGAATACTGGTTCTCTGAATGGAATCTCGAGGAGAACAAATGGACAATGAATCCCCTCACCGACACTGATGTAGATTTTGATTCCGATGAGGATTCGTTCGATTGCAACGGGGATGGAGAAATTTCTGACTCGGAGTCATACGACAATCTAGCCGAGTTCGACTCTAGGTGGTATGGAAAGAGGCTAGAGGCCGGGAACGTTCCAAATGGAACTACTGCGGTATCATACGGAAGAGACACCGTAAACGCGCTAATAGAGGAGGAGGGGCTGTCCAATTCAGCAGCATGGGATCGGCTTTACTCAATATTCTCTACAAAGAGCTTGAAATCGTCTGAGAAGATGGGGCTGATTAACCAGGAAGATCCCGATAACTTCAACAGATCTCTGATTGGTATCAGTGATCCCACAGACAGTGACTCCGACGGAGATGGAATGCCAGATGGATGGGAATACTGCTATTCAGTATATTCAGAGATTCTACCTGTAAATTCACTACGTTGGTCCCTAAACCCATTGAATCCTCTAGATGTCGATTATGACCCAGATGCAGACGGTTGGTTGGATAGAGATATTCTAGATACTCCTGCAATTCAGGGTGTCTGGGAGGATAGGTCCTTTTCCCCATTTTCAGATGATCAGCAGTTTGGAAACGGTGCCAACTCACTATATTTCACCAATATCATGGAATACAGAAATGGGACAGGGCCGCTGGATCCGGATTCCGACTCAGACTCTGTAATGATGACGCCCGTCATTGTCAATGGAGTAGTCGTAGACTATCGCCAAGACATGAGTCTCTCAGATGGTAGAGAGATGTTCAAGTATGGAACAAATCCATTGGATAATGACACAGATGGAGACATGATGCCAGATTTCTATGAGTTCCACAGGGGTTGGAATGAGACTAACGATAATTGGTCTTCTTACATGAAAATTCAGGTTCAGTGGATCGAAGTGACGCCACAGAATTGGAAACCCATCCAGTTCTCCGATGGACAGATTACCAGACCTCAGTTAGATTGGACATGGTTCACCCATGATGCTACAGACCCTAGCGATGCTACTCAGGATGCGGATAACGATGGAGAATGGGAGTGCTCTGGGAGCGTCTGTGATTATGTCCCATACAACAACTTCCAGGAATACTATGCAGTTGTAAACGCTACCCTTTCCTCCCCTTCCATAGTTAGGGCATCGGCTCTCTTTGACTGCTCAGGTGAAGATGTCGAAGAGTGGTGGCAACTCCGTGAGACTCTACTTGGAACCTGTTCAGGATCCAATTCAGCCGACTCAAATTACCTCAGGATTAACAGGATAAATGACGAAGATATGCTTTATGCATTAATTATCGACGACAATGATGTTTCATACCAAGATGTGAACTCTAGTAACGATGTCACCATGGTTAACGGGGCATGGACCGACGAGTTCAACAGGATTGCAGGAGATCGATTCCATCTTCCAAACATTGGCCTAGGTGAGTATGCCTATGGTTGGTGGATTCTGGACATTGACGGAGATTTGGTCGCAGATGGTACAGATCCTACGAATTGGGATACAGATGGGGATTGGTTGAACGACTTCTTCGAGATAGACGATGACCTGTTGGATGGGATAAGGGGGAATAGCGGTTCGCCAATTCGCTATGATGACAGAACTTCTTAACTCTACATTTCATTTGCTACTGCCTCCTCACAATATCATGGAAGAAGGGAGGGCCGTTCCTACTCCGAACTCGGAGGTGAACGAGAAGTTGCTTTTCCTGAGAGAAAATATGGTCCATCTAACAAATCAGCTAAGTATGCCAATAATCGAGGTCGCACTGGTCGTCTCAAAATACATCAGAATTGTGCTAGAATCTCTCGAGAATGCAGCAGAAGTAGCTGGGGAGGAACTTCCGCCGGCTATCTTGAATCCCTTACCAGTTGATTCTGAGAAAGAAAACATCGAACTCCCTGGAATCGAGACATTTCCCCTAGAGAAGCTAATTGATAGGGTAGATAACGATAGAATGGACATTCTAGATACGATGGTTAGGACAATCCTGAATGAGAGCCAAATGGAATTTGTTCCAGCCTTACAGGAGCTTAGAGATTGGGAATTCGAAATAAGGAAACAACTCTCTAGTGCCTCTAGTCCAGGAGCCCTTTTCAGTCCACTTTCTCTGAGAGATGATTTCTAGTCAAGGCTATTCTGAGATGAAGCTACAATCCCACTAGAGACCCACCAAGCATCAGCAATGGACCATACGAATAAGAACGGCCAGAGAAAGGCAGGGATTAATGGAAACTGGATTAAGAACCACTCTCCAGCCTTTCTGTGCTGTCTGTTGAAATGCTGTCCAAGGAATAGGAAAGGAACTAGTGAGAGAGCTACTGCAAATAGAGGTCGTACTGCCCCCCATGGTCCGATTCCACCGCTAAGCTCACTCCAGATTGCAGATACGACCCCAAGAGGCCTGAAAACCTGTTTTTCCGAGGTCTCAATCTGGACCACGTACTCTTCCGCCACAATGCCTGCGAATATTACGAGGGCATGAATTTGCCGACTACTCTAAACCCGAAGATGAGAACTATGGACAACTGGGACGATGCCAGAGTGGGACAATAATATCGGTGACTTCGCACTTAGACTAGATGGCTTTCATGATGATTGGAACCATTCCGAGGCATCCCCATCGGAGTCCATAGAATACTCGTCACCTACTTCCCTAGGGACTCTCTCTCTTCCAATGTGCCAAGTCTGTTGCTCCAGCCATATCTCTATGTCCTTTCCATCCAATGAGACTTCAATCAATCCTCCAAGTGCATTTCCCTCCAGTACGAAGGAAACCTTTCCAATAGAGGCAGATTGTCTAGAGAGATAGAACACCGTCCCTCCCTCGTGGGCCTTCATTGCCATGGCATCCAGTGCGGTGTCTAGGACTCTATTTTCCCTTAGGATCGATAGAAGACCATCAATAGACTGAATTTCTGCAGAAATAACCTCAGAACTTCTTGTCACAGGAAATGAGGATTTCTCTGGGAAATTACTAGGTTCCCAGTCAGGAAAGATGGATGTAACAGAGTCTTTGACCTTGTCCGGATCGTCATGACTTCGGATTATTGTAGAAACACGCACCTTGGGATCCACACTCTACCGAATTGCTGGGGATTAATAGTGATAACCAGACTTGTCCATTTTTCACGAAAATTCAAACCAATTTCAACTCACGATTGTCCATGGTCCAACGTTCTGGCCTAGTCTCACTTGCACTAATTATGATTCCAAATATCATAGTTATTGCATTCAGGACCCTATCTCCTGAACTAGATGAAGCTCTTGCAAATGACGATTTAGGGCAAATCCTAACTCATTTTTCTGCTACGGCAATTGGGATAATTCTGGCCTTTCGGTACTCCCGAGTGCATGATCACGAATTCCGTCGCTCTAAGGCCATAGATGCCCTTTCTAGAACCTACAAAATGGAAGATAAGGGCCTCTGGGAAAAGGGGGAAGTGGCTATTCAGAGGCTAGAGGCTAGGGCGCATTCTGACTTCAAAGGGAGAAAGGCCTCACGCTCGAGGATGAGGATGCAAGGCAGTATAGGACAACTCAATAGAGAATTGGAAGAATTAGAGCACAATGAAGATGACTCTGAATATTCTGTTTCTGTGGACGGAATTGAAATCATCAAGAAAAGAAAGGACGAACAAAAATTGCCCGAGAGAAAAATTTGGGAGTTAGTAGTAAATTTCTTCTCTTCATTGGTCGATAAATCAGCAAACAAGAGAGCGGAAAAGCATAAGCAAGAAGAAAAGAAAAAACAATCCATTACGAAAGAGAGAATCGATGATTTTCAATCGTTTAGCTCTCCTGGAGGCTCTCAGTGGGTGATTCCAGATGGTACACAAAAGAAAACAAGATTCTGCAACTCATGCTCTACATATAACGACGCAGTTTCAGATTACTGCACATCATGTGGTTCTTTCATGAATTGATGGGGAACGGTTGATATGACTCCTTTCGGGGCCCAAGTCGGGCCTATGTCTGGTAAGCGAGACTATTACGATATTCTTGGCATTTCCAAGGATGCTTCTGAGGACCAAATAAAACAGTCATTTCGTTCATTGGCTAGAAAATACCATCCAGACAAGAACCCCGATAACCCCGAGGCAGAATCTATGTTCAAGGAGATCCAAGAGGCATATGCAATACTTTCCAATCCAGAAGAAAGGAGGAAGTACGATGTCTTTGGGCACGAAAGACCAGGAGGATCACCATTCGGATCTCGTGGCTTTCAGGGTGTAGATATCAACTTCGATGACCTATTCGGAGGAGGTTTTGAATCAATTTTCAGTCAATTCTTCGGCGGTCAGCAGCAAGACAGATCACATGGATCCGACCTCTTGGTTAGACATTCAGTCCCGTTTCAGGCTGCGATGGATGGTATGGATGATGATATAGAAATTGAAGCTCTCAAGAATTGTCCTCCATGCAATGGCTCCGGATCAAATATCGAAGGCGGATCTAGAACTTGCCCCTCTTGCGAGGGAAGGGGTAGGATAGATGAGATTTCGATGATCGGTCCATTCAGACAACGAGTAAGGAAGGATTGCGCACCATGTAGGGGTTCCGGGAGGCTTGTCACTGACCCCTGCTCCGAATGTAACGGAGATGGCAGATCATTGCAGTCAATTCAGGTAAAATTCTCTGTTAGCCCGGGAATCACATCTGGCAATCGTCTTAGAATGCGCGGACAGGGCGAAGCTCCAAACTCTCTAAACGGATATCCAGGAGATCTATACATAGAGATAGAGGTAGAAAAACACCATTGGTTCGAAAGAGACGGGGCGGATCTCCTAATGGCACTTCCGCTGAGTTTCGCCGACCTAACACTGGGCACTACAGTAGAGATACCCCACATCGATTCTGAAAATCTGACAATAAAGGTCCCTCCTAGCTCTAATCCGGGTGAAACAATCACCATTCATGGAAGGGGCTTGCCCTTCAATGGAAACTCTTCCAGAAGAGGTTCAGTTACTGTAGTCCTCAGACTTCAATCCCCAAAAAAGACTACTCGTTCTCTCAAGAATAAGATCAAAGAAATCAGAGCCGAACTTGAAGAATCAATTCCTCCGATTGAAGAGAGAATTAGGGAGGAAGCCAACTCTAGAAGGGGCCGTTAGAGTCATTCTTCCTCCATTGCTATGGTCTTTGCTGGAACAGCTGCAATCGGCCTCCCCTCTACTATTCCTGAGATGTGTATTTCTGCCTCTGGAGCCTTGCCAATAACTTCTAACTGAATAAAGGTAGTAGTTTCCTCTTCCAGATTTCCAAGGTATATTTCATCATCCTGGAACATCATTTCAGGAACGACACTGTCAATTTTTATCGACTCACCAAGCGGAGTGTTGATTCTAATCGCCGCCATTTCCCATTTCGACCTATCAGTTTTTATTCCTATTAGAAATAATCCAGAACCCCCCTTCACTCGCCACAATGAAATATCTATATTTTCCGTGAAATGTCTTATTTCTGGTTTTCCGAACTCTTCAGAAATTACATTCCAAGAATCTCTACCCAGAGTTGAAAGTGCTTCATTAATTTCCTCAAAATCCACACTGCCCCTATCGGCGGAGAATCTTTCCCTCAGTAAACTCAAAACCTGTATCTCACTCTCCTCCAATTCGCTGATTCTAAAAGACGAATTTAGGATATTTTTCCTATTCCACCAGATAACTACCAGCATTGGAAGTATCAGGAATAAACCAGCGAATATATAGAAAGGAGCGAACATCCAAGCCAGATTCACATACTCTCCTGATTCATCGAAGTTTCCCATGTTCCTAATGATGAATCGATAATCCACTTCCTCCTCGTAACTTCCTAGCCTCTCCAGTCTTATTGCATGGAATCCTTGATCGAGTGAAATCTCGCCAATGTCTTCGTTGGCATACTCTTCTATCGACCAAGTACTTTGATTGAGTCTTTGTATGCTAATGCTCACCGAGTCGTTACCAGATACAGAGAATCTAATCGTTGTCCAGTTTGAAGATGAAATCTCAATAGCATACAGGTCAACAGAGTCATTCAATTCGAAGGTTCCTAGGATGGTAGAATTATTTTCTGGCACTATAATCCAATTGTCCCCTACTCCTTCTGAACCCCATATTGTTTCAGGCGAGTCTAAGTCCTCTTCAATCAGAAACTCCGAATCGGCAACAGCACCATTTGTCAAGGCAATGATCGCGAATATTGCTATAGAAACTGCGAGATGCCGGCCCTTCATAGTTATCGCGAGAACAACTAGGTCTTAGAATCCTTCAAGCGAAATGCTTCCATCGATAGCCGATGGAAGAGCGGCCCCTAGCTAGGAGCACTATCTCTAGAGATAGGTTCTCCAGACTATTCTCTATTGGAGATAGGAATTCTCCCGAATCATATTCTCCATGTCTTATCATCGGCGAAAATGACCCTGAATTGCCAATTTCTATCGCTCCGTTGAATTTGAAATTAGATAACTCTGTGTTCCCTTCTTCAATGGAAATAACTACACGTGCAAAATTATGCTACCCATTCGATAGAAAAGATACATGGGCAGCTTCTCAGGGCTTATCCCTTCCACCCAGCCTAATTGACTCAAACTCTGGCGAATTCCCCTCTGGAACTGAGTTTTTACCAGTAACTTGGAGCTCATTGCACCATGACTCATCCTTGCTAAAAACGAGCTTTCAGCCTTCAATAATTGCGTTAATGGATGCCACACAGCTTTCGAAAAATACTGGATTGATTGAAACTGCACTCTTTACCATCAGAACCCACTTCCCATCCTCATTGATTTGGGCCCCTGGGATATCGGGCCCTGACAATTGCGCACTACTTTCTTGGATGGGGGTAGACATTTTTGATTTGGCTAGATCCAGACAAGCCTCATCACTCGGCGTACTACTGACTGAATCCGGACCAAGACTCCCTGAGCCTTCAACCAAGGAGGACTGTTCAATGGACTCCCAGTGTCAAATGTGGACGGATTCAATTTCATCCACTAGGTCTGCAATTAGGGCAGGTTCATTGAGGGAGTTGGCAGAACTTCAGAGTAAATCTAGTCCTAGGTCCGTGGAGCATCTTAGGCGGCATGATCAACTTACTCTAGAAAAGTCTGGGAAACTAGGTATGACACACAGCTCTGTACAGTTTGGAACACAATTAAGATGTCACTCATTCGAAAGTAGGAACGATGTAACAATCCGTCTTTGGAGGGAGAAGATTTCAGAGAAATATGAGCCTCCTACGAGAATGAGAGACGTTTTGGTATTACTTCCTTGTTCTGCCAAGAAGCCCTACAGACTATCAAAAAGTCACTCTAGATTTAGGAAATCAATAGGCAATCGTAGAGTGCATGAGGTCATGGTCACATCCCCTCTGGGATTAGTTCCTAGGGAATTGGAGGATATTTGGCCTGCTGCACACTATGACATCCCTGTAACGGGAGATTGGGATGAAGATGAACTATCGATAATCAGACAGATGCTTAGTAGACTCGTGGAAAGGGTTGGCTATTCTTCTATTGTAAATCACTCCGGAATAGAAACTGGCTTAGTTGGAATAAATGAAATCGATACTAGGAAGGGGGAATCAGCGGGGTCAAAGGACTCCCTAGCTAGACTGAAGGACGCCGTATCCTCCTCGTTTGAAAATGAGTCTGGGGAATTAGATTTCAGCCCTAGGGAGGAGAAGCTGAAATCAATATCTAGGTTCAAATTAGGCTCTGATGAATGGCTAGATGGTTGTCAGATACGAGGGAGGCCACCAATCTTCACCATCTCGAAAGATGGAGAACAGATGGCAAAATGGGACCCTCGAAGGGGTAGATTCCTATTCTCAAAGGCCAGCCTCAAGAATCTATGGAACCTTGGTATACTTAGGAAAGTTGAACTAATCCCTGAAATTGAATGGACAGGGGATATCTTCCCGAACATGATTGAGGATTATGACCCCTCTATCCTTATGAGCGATGAATTGGCTGTAATTCAGGAAGGTGAACTACTGGGCTCTGCTAGGGCAGTTGCACCAGGGTGGGAATGGCCATTTGGACCAGGAAAACTGGCAAAGTCGAGACATAGGCTTTGATCCAATATCAATCTCATCCACGGCGTAGCGGTTAAAGAGGGACAGCAGGTCGCCGGGCTCCTGAGGAATACAATTGTCTAGGATGCACAGTAAGGGAAAGGGGGCCAGCGGTTCCAGCAAACCCCATTCTCAGTCTCCCCCCGAGTGGTCAAATTCTGATAAGAAGGAAATCGAGGAACTAATTCTTCAACTCTCCGAAGAAGGAAACTCAAACGCATCAATTGGCACCATACTTAGGGATAAACATGGAGTTCCTAACGTAAGACTGGTGACGGGGGAAAGAATTTCTCAAACCCTGGAGAGACTGGGCAAGTCCGGAAAGCTCCCGGAAGACCTCATGAGCCTGATGAGGAGAGCCCTGAGATTGATTGACCACCTCTCTCAGAATTCCAAGGATATCCATAATAGAAGGCAGCTAGAACTGTGTGAATCCAAGATTAGACGTCTTTCTAGATACTACAGGGAGAACAATCAGATTGACTCAGATTGGACCTACAAGAGGGACCAACTAAGGCTAATGGTCGAGTAATCACTAGAGATTTGTACTCCCTCTCTACCGAGGAATTGTGAGAGATATATCAGAGCTCGACGTTTTCTCTTCTATTCGGGAACCATTTCGTTACTTTGCTAGAGAAGTTTGTAATAGAAAGAAGAAGATACTCCTAATTTCTGAACCAAATATCAGAGGGGCATTAACTCTAGCTCCCATCGAGGCCGCACTTCTTGATTCGGGCCTTCCTTATCGTAGGAGATTCACGGACCAAACTCCAGATTCAGAGACATTCGTGCGTATCGCTGAAGACTCAGGTAAAGGAAGAACCTCGAATAATGGGATTGTAATCTCCGAGTTCGTCGTTGAAGGGCTTAGGGGTAGTTCCGGAGATTCCAGGAAGGGCCCGCTATGCACTGTAGCACAAGCGCATTTTCTAGCTACTGAGATTAATCCCGGCAGTGAAAGGCTCAGAAGGTTGAGGCCTTGGATCCTGTCAGGGAATTGGATTGGCGACTCACTTGATAGGGCATACGATCCAGTTTACTCCTTCCTCCGAGACTATCTTTCTGAACAAGGAGTAATCAGAGTAGTTCCTGTGACTGAGGTAAAATCTCCAGAATCTGGCAATTACCCTTGGATTGAAGATACCGAATTATGGAGAGCAGCTGATCTTTGGCAAACTTCCAATTTAGAGAAAAGAGAACGAATAATGGGAGAATTGGCTATGCCAATTTTCAACTCAAAGGTCCCTTCAACCACTAGAGCCGAGGAACTTCTCTGGCATTGCGTAATTGCTCCAAATTGGGAATCCGATCTATCATCTCAGATTTTCAGGGCCAACTCATTTTGGGATACAAAAAAACCTGTAGAAGCAGCCAATGAGATTGCAGATTTGCTTGTCTCAATAGGCCAGATATGACTATTCGATCCTTAGGGTGCTTCCACATGCGGGGCAATCAATCCTCAGTGGTCTAATGTCTGACTCGACAGGAACTTTCTTTCCACACGAAGGGCATCTCACCATTCCGCCCTTATTCGAATTTCTCTGAACTCCCGCATCTTCAATAACCGGAGAAATTACTGAAGCGGGGAAAACAAGGAGTATACTGGAACTAACAACCCCTAGTACTATTGGCATAGGTAAACCGAACCAGTAAATAGATAGCGATAGAACGCCCAAAACTCCAATCATAATCATACTTGGTGCTCTTGTCCTCCTCCTAGTTAGAGCCATACCAATTCCTAGAGCCAAGCAAAGAGCGAATACTGAAATCATCGCTGATATCAATGGACTGAAGAGGAGGGCGTTTTCGGCGCCAAACTCCATTCTGAAGTCTGTATCGGATTCGATGTCGGAACTCTCCATAGTGATTATTTCCATCAATATCCACCTCCTATGTGTATAGTCTATCTCTTCATTGTCTAGGTATATCCCTCCGAAACCAGAAAGCATTCCTGTTCTTATCTCGAATGAGAGTCCCACCTTATCCCAGAAATCATAGCCCCCCGGTCTTACGAAATCCTCAATCAGTGCTTGTCTGGAGCCACTATCGGAGACGTAGTATGTCGACGAAACTCTTAGTGAAATAGAGTCCGAATTAAATGCTCTGGAAGCCCCCAAGTCTATACTAATCTCCAAAGGGCCGAAGTTGACTGGATCCACACCAAAAACAGCCTCTGGATCAACCATTAAACCACTGGAAAGGAACGATTTAAGATCGGTCTTCGAGCCTCTAAGATGGGTTTCTAAGGCCGACAGCTCTGAGTTGTCCACCCTCCCGTTCTGCTTCTCTGAAGAGCTAACCTGATCTGAAAATGTATTCAGATTCCTCCACCAACTGTTTGACCCCAGGCTCTTATTTCCAATATTGTCCAGCCCCCATCTCATCCATTGAGACATAGCACCGTCGAATGATATAGTCGTCTTTCTCTCGATAGAGTTGCCGTCATATTTGCAGTTGATTTCAACATCGAGTCCCGATCCTCCAGTCCGGGGGGGCTCTTCCTCAGGATACCAGCTATTGTCTCCTGTGTCTTGGCCGAGCGTAATATCATGAATTTTATTCGCTTCAATTACTAGTGAGCCCTGAAGAGAAATATGGAAATCCGTCCTAACCGAACCTCCGTTGCTCTCACTAGGATCCCAAACAAATGTGACATCCACCCAGTCCTCATTGGAGTTAACAATCGGGCTTTCCGCGATTTCAACATTCTGAACCAATAGACCACCGGATGAAGAGGTCCATATTCTGTCCCCGAAGCCTGAACTCAGTCTAACTGGAAAGAAAACCAGGCTTCCCTTGACACTAGCATCACGAATTTCCACATTTACTAGCGGGAATGACATGGACATTGCAGCCGCATACTCTTCTGAGCCCCAGTAGAAGTTTATTCCAGATTCACTGCCCGGATTTGAAAAAATCATACTCCTAACTGAGAATGTGATTTCGATCTTGTCATTTTTAGAGTATTGACCGTCTTGCACCTCTATTGGAATAGAAAGCTCACCCGATTCGCTGAGATAAACTGCCGGGAGCTGTCCCGAGCTTTCGTAGGTATTTCCGCCGACCTTTACTACAACTGTTGCGTTCGCAGATACCCCAGTAGAGTCCTTCACCTCATATGGGATGGTGAAAGTCCACGTTCCCGAAGAATAACTCCCCGATTCTCCCCAAATAATCATCCAGGTACCGATTTCAACCTCTCCAAAAACCGATGAAGTCACTTCCATGGACTTCTCCTCCTCTAATTCATTAGAGAATGGGGTCAGTTGCCCACTATCTGCGTCTCCTATCAAGAATAGATCGAACTCATCAGGAGATTCACAGCAGTCATTGTTCTCTTGGGCATTAGCCATCATGGGAGAAAAAACTACCATTATCATAATCGAGGAAAAAATGACTGCAAATCTTGAATTGGCTCCTTCCACGTTACTCTGATTCGGACAGGCCCCTTCAATGCCACGCAAGCTTTCAGTCAAAATATGCCAGTTTAAACGAAATTCAACTTCACTAATTGTGTAGCCATAGGAGTCTTGCAATCCCGTCTTGAATCCCTTCGAATCTAGCAAAACCGACTCGCTCAAGTTGGTATACTTCTCCCTCTGTGAGTTCAAAGTCCTCTAGAACCCCCTTTACCTCAGAAATCTCCTCACCATCAGGTACTGAAAGTATCGCTTCTAAAGACAACTTCTCTGGAATCCAATGTACTATTTTCCGGTCATCGCTCCTATCAACCGACTCTATGGTTGCAGATGAACCTGAGATTATGATATCGGCGAAGTCCTTCAACCTCAGCTTTCCTTCGACAAAGTCACTATCTTGAATTGATACAGTCATCCCGACTTCCCACTCCCTGAAACCCTCTATTTCGCCATCTGGATGTCTTGCCATCATTACTCTTGAGGGGATATTTCCGGCACTAAGATCCAGACTTTTCGGATTCGAGACGAAAACCCTTCTTTCGCAATCCCCGTCTATTATTCTAGAATTAAATGACTCCAATGTCTTCAGTGAGATTGAGATATCCTTCTGAGTAAGGCCAACTTCTTCCCAAAGCTCTGCTAGAGACCGAGGATCAAATCCGCGACGCCGCATTGCTCTGAGTGTAGGGAGCCTCGGATCGTCCCATCCCGAGAATTTCCCCGAATCAATGGATGAAGACATCCCAGAGGTGGAGAAACCTCCAAACTCATGGATCTTCACCCTGCCCCAATACAATGGCTCAGGATAATCCCAACCGAAGTGTTCGTAAAGAATAGTCTGCTTTCTTGTGCTGTCCATCAAATCCTTTCCTCTGATGATGTGGCTCACTCCTTGCAGATGATCTTCAATGGCGCTTTGGAAATCTAACAGAGGCCAGACCTTGTACGTGTCCCCGACTATAGGATGCGGGGAATGCTGAATCCTTAGTGCGGGCCAGTCTCTCAAAGCGGGATTCGGCAGATCCATTGCGGTCTTTACCCTAACAACAGCGTCTCCCTCATCAATCTCTCCAGAGTTCATTTTGCCCCAATCGTCCATGTTCTGCTGGACCGACTTATCTCTACATGGGCATTCAGTCTTTGAAACTCTGAACTCACGAAAATCCTCAGCAGTACATTTGCAAACATAGCCAAAACCCCCAATCAACATCTTCTCAGCGTGTTGGAGATAGATTGGCATCCGTTCGCTAGCTCTAATCACCACATCTGCAGTCTTTCCTGACATCCATTCGAACTCTTCTTCTATCCAAGCATAGGCATCGACCATTGGAGGTTTTACCTTAGTATCGGTGTCATCAAACCTGAGTACTATTTTGCCTTGGTATTTATCTGCGTACAGGGAATTGATAGCCACTCCTCTTGAATGTCCTATGGATAAAGGGCCATTGGGATTAGGGGCGAATCTCAGGATTACTTCTGATGTATTTCCTGGAAGATCCCTCAAACCCTCATTTTTCTTATGCCTCTCCCTATCTAGGGCCTCTGGAGCTAAACTCTCCAACTCTTTACGAACCCCTTCGATTCCATCTTCACGAGCTATGGAATTAGCTCTTGCGACCTCTTTCTCTACTAACGATAGTAGGCTCTTTACACGGGTTCTCAGTTGTTCCCTCTCTGCAAGAACTCTACCTAGAACGCTTCCAGACTGCCCTTTGCCGCTGTACTCTATAGCGTTCTGTAATGCATACTTACGAACCGCATCACGATCTTCCAGACCGAAAACTTCCTCATCAGTCATATTTTACATCTGAACCAGACATTGGTTACATTTCACCATTCTTATTATTCCCATTCATCTAGAGCCGATTGAAACACCCCGTTTCGTTCATTCGCTCTTGTTTGAATGGGGCGATTGTGGCTCCTGTTCCAGATTCTCTTTACATTCGCCCATTTTCTTCTGATACAATCCGCAAGAACTTCTTCCTTACACAATATCTCTAGGGCCCCCTTGGTCTTGGGGTCCGAGGGATATCCAGAGCCCAGATCAATATTCAATTCCTGTGACAGCTCTTCCATTGCTGAGTCCCTACTTACTTTGGCAATGATGCTTGCCGCTGCGACGACTTCATCTATGGAATCCAACTTATGCTCTGAATAAATTTTGCAATCATGCCAACCATCTCCAAGAGCTTTGGACACCATCCTGCCGAACCTCTCTGCATCAACGTCACATGCATCGAGAAAAATCTCTAGATTCTCCCCGGGTTCAGCAGCATCTCCTATTGCTTCGGAAAAGAGGAGCACCTCTAACGAATTCAGATTCCCGTCATCCATCCACTCGTCTATTCTTCTTGCATCACAAATTACCAAACCAATGGTCCAATCTAATGATTCAGTGTATGATAAAATCTCCTTATACAGGCGATTCCTATTCTTTTTACTCAGATTCTTAGAATCATCGACTCCCAAATCTCTGAGAATCGATCTGTCCCTCTCAGGAATATTTAGCGCTGAAACAACTAGTGGCCCAATGGCGGGGCCCCTTCCGGCCTCGTCCACCCCTATGTGCCGTGCAAGCATGCCCACTCCAACAGAACTAATTCCATCAAAACTACTGTTTCGCGACTCAAAATAGGGAAAATATGATGTCATCACTCTCCGCTCACGGCACATGGGACCCATATGGCCCTTCAAGAAGAAGAAACCCTCGAAATCGAAAGTATCTCGTACGAATTACATGAGGAATGTGGTCGAGTATGAGAAAAAATCTGGAAAGAAAGAAGAAAAAAAGGATGACAAAAGCCATCTGGAGAACAAGCAGTTCTTGAACGCTATGAAACTTCTCTCTAAAGACAAAGATGGGAACTAGGATATTGGATCAGGGACTATCCTGTATATTGCCTCTAAGTCAATCTCTCCTGCTTGAATTGGAGATTTAATTCCGAAAAAGCCGCTAACTTTCGGGTCAATCTCTCCGAACTCCCCAATCTTCTCGTCTCGAATAAAAACATGGCTCCCCCTTCCACTTATCCAAGGTCCATCCTCAGCATCTGTCGGCCTGAATTCAACATCATCTTGAATCGCCCCCATATCTCGAAGAAGGGCCTGTACAATTCCCTTTGAAGAAGTGAATCCGCTGCCTACTTCTGCACACGCCCATGCCGCTCGAGGGAAGTTCTTCGAATCTCGGATGACGTCTCCTAGTTCGTAAACCCTCTGTGGTAGCTCATGATGGCGATTTGCTGCAAGTAGCCTTAGTAGGGAGGGCAGGATGTATTGTCTTAGAAGAGTATGATCCGATGTTATTGGATTTGCAATCTCTGTAACATATCCTTCATTAGGCCATCTAACATTTTCGAACTGGTCTCTTTCGTTTGAAAGAGTCAGGCTCTGCACCTCTTGCAGACCGCACGCCCTCATGCTCTCGCCAACTCTCCTCTTCAGGTTAGAGCTCTTCAATGGGATTGCATCTAGATGTGTCGTAGAAAGCTTCAGCGGAAGATTCTGGAAACCGAAACCTATCGCGATATCTTCCACAATATCAACAGGGTGCATGATGTCGCTCCTCCATCGAGGCATTTTGATTATATGCTCAACCTCTCCAACTACACAGTCCGACCACCTTCCCCTCTGGTTAGGGCCATCTGTAACGGTACGACTTTCTTCTAATGCACCGCCCATTTTTTTTATTGAAGATGACAAATCTTCTGAGCTCAATTTTATTCCTAGAATTTTTTCAATTAGACTGTCGGGAACTCGATGAGTTATGGCTTCTCCTTTTGGAGACAAATGCTGCTCTCCGTCTGTATCATTTAGTTGGATACTCTCAATCGCCCCTCCTCTCTCAGACATAGATAGACAGACGAGTAGTAGAGATGCTTCACACGCTCTTCTGTCCCAACCCGTTACATCGATGAAAAAGTCAGTCGTTTCTTCGCTTACTGTTGTGTGACTTCCATTGATTATTGGTGGGAATGATAGCACCTTATCGTCAGAGTCCAGAATTATCGGGAATTCCTTCAGATCTTGCATAAGGTGGGCATATTCTATTCCCTTGGGATGATCTGCAAGTATTTTCTCAATACTCATCTCCTCCGTACTAGCTAGAGGGGTGAAGGAAAATTCTGACGACACAGTTGTTACTCGAAATGGAGGTCTGAGTGTATTTAGGTCATGGACTCCAATCGAAGCGAATCTTCTCTTTCTCCCAAGTGTCATATGCAACTTTTCTTGATGGTCCATCAAACTCTGGATGAAATCTCCCTTTTCATCAGAATTAGCACCAGTATCTACTGCTCTAACAACTGCCCCCATTACAACAGGCCTCACACTTGCCAGTTCAGGATCAACTGTGAGAGAAATTTCGCCCGTTGTTACAGCCATGTCCGGATCTTCCTCACTTAGACAAAGGAATGACCTGGATGCCCTACTCATTGTCTCATGACTTAGTAGGTCTGGACGATCGGGAAACACCTCTACTTCTACCGACTGTTCGTCATTCCTATCAACGGGGCAACCAATGTCGGGGAGCCAATCTGACCATTCTTCCCATCTGTGGTCAATTCCATTGATTTTCTGTATGAATTCGAGAATGGAGTGTTTGAAGTCCAAGGTAGGCATTAATTCACCCTAGTTCTAACCACATTTTCAGAGGACGTTCATATCCTACAAGCCTCAGTCCGGATATTGCAGCAGTATCATAGTCGTTGGCTCTGAGATTCCTCCTTCCAATCCTATCTATTCGATCAACTCCTATGTCTCTCATCCAACCTCGTATTTCCTTTCCAAGAACCTCAATCTTTGAATGCACGCTCCCACCCATGTGAGGAGAAACTATCGCAGTACAACCGGATGCTACAGCGATTAGCATATCCTTGGCCTCCGGCTCAAAGTCGATCTCCAGCATCACGAACTTACCTGTCTCACTAATTCCCATTGCCTTCGATGCAAGGCCAATCTTCGGGAGGGAAGATGCAAGTCTGGAACCACTGGGAGTTGAACAGATAACTACTGCACCGTCTAGTTCCAAGTCCATCACCAATCTGAAAACCCTCTCAATTCTGTCAATCCTTCCCCTAAGCAGAATTATCGCGTTATTATCCATCCTACTCCTCATAGAAATCACCATAGCCTCAATTTCTGAGTCATCAAGCCCGGGAAATTCAGTAATATCCAAAATTAGTCCAGAGCAATTTCTCACGAAGTCTATTGACTCTGCGAACTCTTTCTTACCCACTAGAAGCAGGTCATTAGTCCTGGTTTTCGAGCGTACAATTGCTGGCGCTACCACCTCTTCCCATTCTTCTGAACCCAATGTAGTCTGGCAGCTAATTAGCCAGGGAATTTCAAGTAACGCTCCTTCTGAATCTGAGTCATTCTGTACAAGAAGAGTATAGTGATCCAGTATGGCGTTGTCTGCAAGAGAGTCTTCATTGGGGTGTAAGGAAATATTCTCAAATCCTTCTAGGATTGAGCACTCCGGGCGACTATCCTCTCCATGAATTATCTCTCCCGGTTCTAGAACCAATGCATCCTCATTTAGCTCAAGTCCCATAGGCTCTAGGATTTTTGAGAACTCTTTGATTTCTGATTTCTTTATCGATCTCATCTCTACACCATCGGGCGGGGGAGGGCAGCTCCCCGAGACAATAATCCTCCCTCCAGTCATTCCGTTTCCAGGATCTGATCCTACTGATCCCATAACAATAACAGCTCCTCCGGACATTCTAGAACCCAGGTAGTCTCCTGCATGACCTCTGACCAACAAGACTCCTCCGTCCATGGCTGAACCTGTTTCACTACCAGAAGAGCCTTGGATGGTTATCTCTCCCCCTCGCATCCCAAATCCAGCTTTATCTCCTACATCCTTCTCAACCACGGTCTTTCCTTTGACATGGAATGCCGCCACCATTGAACCAGTACTCCCTCTAAGAGTTAGGGTCCCCCCTCTATTTGCGGCTCCTACTAATGGCCCTAGATTGCCCAGGCATAGTACCTTGGCCCCTTCCGGCAAGTGCGTTAGTACGCCAAACTCTCCATCCTTCGGCCTCTCGTCTCCTGCTCTCCCCCATCCAATTTTCACTGGTCTACCTTGCTCGAGAGCCTGCTCAACGTATCTATCCAGATCTCTATTGAGTTTCATACTCTTGATTGCCAATTCCTTCACTTTGGTCCTCCCCTTTGTGATACTCTGTAATCAGAAGGAGGCGACCCATTATTGACTCTTCCCGAATTCGCTATGTTCATAGGCATCCTTCAGACTAGGAACTTCATAGGCAACAACATGGGGATTCGATAATGGGAACCATAAAAGTGGCAATTAATGGGTTCGGAACGATAGGTAAGCGAGTAGCAGATGCGGTAGACGCACAAGATGACATGGAAGTTGTTGGAGTTACCAAGACTGGTCCAAGCTTCGGTTGTGAACTGGCAATAAAGAAAGGCTTCCCACTTTACTGTACGTTCGATGATAAAGAAAGAATATCTCTCTTTGAGAAAAAGGGGTACGGATGCTCTGGGGGGCTTTCCGATTTGCTTTCGATCGCGGATGTGGTTGTGGATTGCGCTCCTGGTAAATTGGGTGCTGAGAACCTAGAGAAATATCGCTCTGCAGGAGTAAAATACATTTTCCAAGGCGGAGAAAAACACAATCTGACCGGTCTCTCTTACACTTCTTCCGCTAATCACATGGAGAATCTGAATGCCGAAGGAACAAGAGTAGTTTCTTGCAATACTACTGGCCTATCTAGAACACTTGTGCCCCTATTCGAGCACTGTGGATCGTTGAAAGTTGAGTGTACAATGGTTAGGCGTGCGGCTGATCCAGGAGACTCTGGCAAGGGTCCGATTAATGCTATAAAACCCGTTCTCAAGGTCCCTAGCCACCATGGGCCAGATGTCATGACGGTGAAACCCGAGATTGAGATAAACAGCCTTGCAGTCGCAGTTCCTACCACAATAATGCATGTTCACTGTATTATTGCAGATTTACCAAAGGGCCACGGTCTATCTACAGAGTCCATAATCGAAATGTGGTCGAACACCCCCAGGGTGATCATAATGAATGGTGCCGATGATAGAATCCCCACTACTGCAGAGGTGATGGAGATGGCCAGAGATATAGGTAGGAAGTGGGGAGACTTACACGAGATATTCGTTTGGGAGGATGGGGTGAAACTTGTGGGAGATCGCCTGTATTATTTTCAAGCGATACATCAGGAGAGTGACGTAATTCCGGAGAATGTAGACTGCATCAGGGCACTAATGGGTGTTGAAGAAGACTGGAGGAAATCTGCCGAAAAGACCGATTCAGCCATCAGTACTTACTATTCCACATGACATGTTTGGCCAGCCCGGAAAGAGTCAATAGTCAAAAGAGGCCCTAGCCTCCGAAAAGCGAATGACTTCTACAAAAGCAATTTACTTTGCAGTTTCATTGATTTTGCTTTCACCCATTTCTTCTACGATTACTACGGAAAGTATTGACGAGGAAGGGGCACAATCTATGTCCTCGCCTACAACAGAAAATAATTGGGTAGTTCTTCATAACCCATCAATTGGCAATCATCCAATTAGTGAGGCTTCAGGATTAATCCACTCGCCATTCGGAAAATTCGATCCTCTGACTGAATCTCCCCCAGCAGGACCGTGGGAAAAGATTGGCCTCTCCGAATACAATGATGGAAGGCTATTCATCGTACAGTCGCATAGCTCCGACCTACAGGAACTGGAGGACTCGTTAAATTTCCTGGGAATACAGATCGTTGATCATTTTCCAGATGATTCCGTCCTCATTAGCATTGCACCATGGAGAACAGGTGACCAAATCGGCACCATCCAAGAATTGAATCAAGTTAGGTGGGTCGGTCAGTTTCCTGCGATGTGGAAGATTTCTAATTCACTGTACCCGTTAATGGATCTCGATGGGGCCCTAGTTGACCTCGATATCACTCCTTCTCCCTCTAACTCTCCCGACGACCTATCGAATCTTGAAAGGGAACTTTTTGAGAAAATGGGAGAATTACACCTGCAGTCACACTGCGACAAATATCTATGTAAGGTAAAATCCGCTAAAACATCTCTAATATCCTCCCTTGCCACTGATTCCCGTGTTCTAAGGGTGGAGATGGGGCCTGTCCTGACAATACATAACTCAAATGCTAGCATGATCTCAGGAGTAGACTATGCAAGATCACTATCGGAATTAGATTTACGCGGAGAGGGAGAGGTCATAGGCATTTCAGACACGGGTCTTGACGTAGATCACGGGGACTTCGGGAATCGTCTCAGAAATCCGATCTACAACTTATTTGGTCCAGACAGTTCTGGTGCCGACTCCAATAGTGGTCACGGAACCCATGTTACAGCCACTCTCCTTGGAGACGGGACGGGAGACTCAAATTCCACGGGCATTGTTCCTGAGTCTACATTTCATTTCTACCAGTTAGAAGTGGATAGTTCTGGCATACTCGCACGCTGGGGTTCTCTGTACGATATGTTCGAACACTCTTTCCTAAATGATGCAAATATCCATACAAATAGTTGGGGCAGCGAGAGCCTGGTCGGAGAGTACACTTCGGACTCTAGATCAATTGATTTGTTCGCGAACGACTATCCTGAGATGTTAGTAATCTTCTCATCGGGAGATATGTCAAACTCGGGTGTCGCATCTCCAAGTACGGCAAAGAATTCTCTCACAGTCGGTGCTTCCACAACAGGTGCATTTGGTTCTGAATCCCCCGGTCAGGTCTCTGACGAATCATCATCAGGACCTACTTCCGATGGTCGAATAAAGCCCGAATTGGTTGCACCGGGTGTTATGATTTGCTCAGCTAGAGCCCAGGAGGCTGGCCTAATTACGGGGGGGAATTGCTCGGAGTCGATGCATACGGATGGAACAACTCCACTCTATATGACCCTAAGTGGGTCTTCTATGGCTGCCCCTGTGGTCGCGGGTGCTTCAGCAATGGCGAGACAGTTCCTGAGAGAGGAAGTCGGACTTACATCTCCAAGCTCTGATTTGATTAGGGCAATACTCGTTAACGGTGCCGAAGATATTGGAGAATTAAATGTCCCAAACTCAGAAGAGGGTTGGGGGCAACTGAACATCTCAAACAGTATTTTTCCCCAAAGCAACGGAATAAATCAAACGCTTTTTTTGGATCAAGATAGAAATCTTCTACCCGGTCATAGTTTCATCTATACCTTCGAAGTCTCTGGGAATAACGGACTTGATGCTACCCTGTCTTGGAACGACCGGGAAGGATCTGCATCAGCAGACCAAAATACAAGTCGGCTAGTGAATGATCTAGACTTAGTGGTAACTTCACCTTCGGGAGAGCAGTTCAACGGTAACGACTTCGCTAGCGGTTTTAGTCAGTCAACTGGCAATATCGATAATTTGAACAACCTAGAGAGGGTCAGACTTGCTTCTGCTGAATCGGGAATTTGGACAGTCAAGATAGGACATTCGGGAGGCTTTTCCCAAGACTTCTCACTGGTTGTTTCTTCCAATGCAATTGAGTTGCAAGAGGCCGACTTAACGGTAGTCCCCAATTCCATTTTCAGTTCACAAACCAGTCCTCTAAAGGGAGACACTATTTCCATGCAACTTTCATGGATAAATCAGGCAGCAGCACCAACTGGGCAGTACTCAATCTCTCTTGAAGATGTGACAGATGGAAACGAAATAGGAACATACTCAATGCCCTCACTACCAGGGGGGCAGATTGAGACCTTCTCCATTTACCACTCATTCCAGTCGACTGGGACTCACTTGGTTAGACTGACCCTAGATTACCTTTCTCAAGTGGATGAATTGAATGACGAGACCATCGGGACGAATAACAACATCTTCGATCTAGAATTTAACGTTACAGAGATTGGTGTAAGAATCATCCCCCTAATGGAAGATGGGTCTTATCCTACTGATTTCGTGGAGTCTCAGTCTGCTAGGAATAGGGACATCAACCCGAGTACCGAGAGCTGGGTAAACTTTCAGTTGGAGTTACTTAACGAGGGAACTTCGGAGACCACTGTGGAACTTTCGATTTCTGCAGTCCAGGAAATAGGCGATTCCGGAATCATGTCGCCTCCTCAGGATGAGTGGTCCGAGACTCTTAGCGATTTTCGCACTTCCCGGACATTTTGTGACCGACCTCATTCTATACGACAAGATGGCACCAACAATTTCGCATTCTGTTCGACTTTCTGTTGACATCGACAGGGTCGAGGGGCTCTACACGGTTCCCGCTGGGACAGAAGACCTAGGGGCCGAACCAAATGAATTCGCGCTTTTCACCCTCTCGGTTAGGAACATAGGCAATGGCCCCACTGAATATGGAATTTCTTGCGAAACAGAAGATAGATGGATTGTTCACGTAGGAAGCAGTCAGGTTCCCGAAGTAACAATTGGTCCGCTTAGTAGGCTCCAATTCGTTCCCGTACCTATTCGTGTAAAGGTCCCACCAGCCTCGTCTGGTATCCTCGCAGGAGATACAAACCTAGTAACTTGCATCACAACCTCGGTTAATGACCCAAATCTGCAAACTACGGAAATCGCCACAGTCGAAGTTCTAGAGAGTAGGGAATTCTCAACTCAGATTTCAGATATGGAAGGAAACGAATTTGGACCCGTAGCCATAACTGAATCTCGCGCAGTACAAAATGGAGACACAATTTCTACAATACTAACAATTTCCAATAGGGGAAACATTCCACTAACTTTCGATGTAAGGGCACTATCATCTAGCAATACTTGGCCAATTCAGGCTTATATGTTCGGTGAAGACCCTCCATTAGGAGAGGCCACAACAATACAAACAGATATCGATCCTGGTTCCGAATCTAGAATAATCATCAGGACTATTGTTCCCCTGGCTTCAGAAAAAGGCGACAAAAACACCGTGACCATCAAGACTACTTTAGACGACAATATCGTCACGAATGCGACGGTTCTGGAAGTAAAAGAGATCACAACTCTAGATGTTCAGGCCGAGGAAGGATTCTCAATCTCTTTGGGACGAGATGGGAATGCCAATATTTTCTTGCACAATTCCGGAAACGTTCCCCTGTTGATTGAACTCACACTCGGCACTCTTCCTGATGGTTGGTCCGGAGGTTTCCTGACGGGCAGCACTTTCTCCATGGACATGAATAGGGACATTGTGCTTCCCTCAGTTTGGCTGGAAGTTCAATCTGAAACCTCCAGCATTCAGGGAATTGCCGAGGGAGAGGAAACGCCTCTAGTATTGGAAGTGCAAAACAAGGGCAACACCAAATCTCCGATATTCATCAATCATGAAGAACTCGAAGGTTGGACTGTAAAATACCAATGGCCTGCAGAGGAATTAGGACCAGGGGAACATTACGAAATTATAGTTTCAATAAGCCCTAGAAAATCGGCAGAGGACGGACTCACTCAGTTGCGATTCTACGCCAACTCAACATCTCAAGACAGCATGGTAACTCTGACTAACTCGTCCTTTGTTATTGATGTTAGCAAGTCTAAATCCTCCAATCAAGGAGGAATTTCTGGATTGTTCGAAACTTTAGGCCTCCCAGCATGGACTCTGGCAGTACTGTTCGTAGTTGCATTGGGTGCACTAATCTCACTTGGGATTAGGGCCAGACAGGAATTTTCTCCAGTTGATTCAGATGAAGAACTGATTCCACGAGGATCAGCTCTCCAGGCAGGTACCAAGGAAGAAAGAAGAGCAGCTGCTCTCGATACCTACACCACTGGAGACGTTGTTACGGGGGGGGTCTCAGAGTCAGAGATTAATGACACGCTTCAGGCAACTGTCCCCACTCTCCCCACTCACCAAGTTCCCGAGGGAGCGATGCCGCTTCCAATAACCGGACTTCCAGACGGTTGGTCAATGGAACAATGGGTGGCATATGGGCATCTTTGGTGGGAACAGAACGGTCCATGAGCCGGTTCATTTTTCTGTGACTTCTCCCGCCATATCTCATGACAGGCTCAATTGTGCTGTTCGGACCTCCCGGAGCAGGAAAGGGGACTCAGGCGGATAAGATAGTAGAATTGACCGGTAAGCCACAGGTTTCAACCGGGGATATGCTTAGATTGGCTCTATCCAATGAGACGGAACTCGGTTTAGAGGCGAAGAAATATATGGAGTCAGGACAACTAGTACCAGATAACGTGATTATTGGACTAATTAAAGACAGAATGAATGAATCAGATGCTAGCAATGGGGTCTTATTCGATGGGTTTCCGAGGACTATTCCTCAAGCAGAGGCCCTTGAATCAATAACTGAGGTATCGACAGTTATCTCCATAGAGGTTCCAGATGAAGATATAGTTAACAGGATTGTAGGAAGGAGGATGGACCCTGAAACTGGCGAAATCTACCATGTCAGTTTCAAAACCCCTCCTCCTGAAATCGCACACCGCCTTATCCAGAGAAAGGACGACAACGAGGAAACAGTGAGGATGCGGCTATCATCATACCACGAGCAAACAAAGCCACTTGGCGATTGGTACCTTGAAAAAGGAATCCTATACGCCGTAGAAGGGACAGGGTCCATTGACGAAGTGGCACGATCCATTTCTAAGATATTGACATATCTTTGAGGTCGAAAAGATGGCCAGACGGAGTCGACGAATAAGGCCCAATAAAAATGAACAAGCGAAGGAATCCGTAGATTTCCTTGAGAAAATATTCGAACGATCTCTACCAAAAGATTCGCAAACCTCCGACACGGCTGCTAGGCACATTCTGGCTATTGGTAAGAAACACGGAAAAAGACCAAGCCGCGAAGTAAAAAAAATGATTTGCCGGTCTTGTAAGAAATCTCTATTGCCGGGACGAACATCTAGGATTAGAGTGACATCGAAAGTTATTTTCAGAACATGCCTTAGGTGTGGGAGAGTGAATCGCGAGATTCTGGGTTCAGATGGTGATTGCTAATGAAGAAAAGACCGTCTTCACATTTGGTTAAATTGGCAAAAAGTGAGTCATTGGAAGTCTCCATTAGAATCGGTAAAGATGGAGTTAATACCAGTTTGATTTCGGAATTAGAGAACCAACTGGAAAAGAGGACTGTTGTCAAACTCAAAATAAACAAAGGAATAGCCTCGAATAAGGACGATAGAACACAGATTTTCACAAGGATTGCAGAAGAATCTAACTCTTCTGTGATATTTCAAAGAGGTAATGTTGCAGTATTTTGTAAGGCCGGTCGCCAGTAGCGTTCATATTCACCATATCAGAGGAGTGCACAATGAACGTCTTCAGGATAGCAAGAAGTCGGATTACTTTGGCGGCCTACCTCCTATTGTTGCTAACCGTTCTCTTACCGTCTGTCATGGCTGCATCCTCTACCTCTGGAATATGGGAGCCGCCAGAGATGCCTAGCTGGGCAGTGCCTGCATCTTTCGCCATTCTAATCGCAGTCTATACCCTGATTATTTTCGAAGTCGTACACAGAGCTCTTGCTGCCGCTCTCGGAGGGGTAGCGGCCGTTGTGACCCTACACTTCATTGGTGATGGGCCCGATCTTGGAACCATCGTCACCTGGATCGATGAGGAAACAATCGGCTTATTGATCGGTATGATGGTAATAGTCGACATACTGGGGAAAACAGGAGTTTTCGAGTGGGCTGCCGTGCAAGCCTATGCTCTTAGTGGAGGTTCCATATGGCGGCTTTCGGTAATACTGTGTACGATTACAGCTGTATTTTCCGCTTTCCTAGACAACGTTACGACGATTTTGCTCATAGTTCCAGTTACCATACAAATCGCCAAGGTCCTGGACTTAGAACCCGTGCCACTCATTATCGCAGAAGTAATGTTTTCCAATATCGGAGGAGCAGCAACACAAATCGGGGATCCTCCGAACATTATAATCGGCGCTCAACTATCTACACAGGCCCTATCTGGAACCGGCCTAGCAGATCAGGGCATTACTTTCCTAGATTTCATCATCCATGTTGGACCAGCTGTGGTGATCGCCATGGCCCCTTCCTTCTGGTTGTTATCTAAATTGGAATCCAATGGACTATCGGGAGAGAAACACCGAAACGTAGACTTACTGAGGCTTAGGTATGGTATCAAGGATGTAAACTTGCTAAAGAAATCAGGTGCGATTCTGGCAATAGTCATCATATCATTCTTCGCGCACTCCGCATTCCATCACCCTTTACTGACAGTCGCTACAATAGCTTTGGGAGGTGCGGTTCTGATGCTTCTGGTAACCTCCCCGCACCATGTAGAGGAACAATTAGATGGGGTAGAATGGACAACAATAATTTTCTTTGCTGGACTATTTATCATGATCCACGGTCTTGAGAACATGGGAATGATTGACACTATAGCAGACGGAATTTCTGATACGATAAAGGGAGCCTCAGAGCAGAATAGACTAATGGTTTCTGTACTTCTGCTACTATGGGTATCCGCTATCGCCTCGGCTTTTATTGATAACATACCATACACCGCCACTA
>LULH01000065.1_pt1 | contig 26037 bp, 23 predicted proteins | sample 728201 | NCBI WGS metagenome assembly LULH01 (sample SAMN03860294, study PRJNA289734) | marine metagenome | biome: seawater column; feature: ocean; material: water; isolation source: Red Sea water column Station 169 - depth 100m | place: Saudi Arabia: Red Sea | collected 2011-10-15 | depth 100 m
CCTGACCTACCACGTCTACTCGGGATCGGTGGAGTCCTCGGCAGTGACCGACGGCCTCACTGTGACGATGCTGAACGGCGACGAGGCCACATTCACCGTAGCTGACGGAGCGGTCAGCATCGGCGACGCAACGGTGACTCTGGCAGACGTCCCCGCTAGCAATGGCGTCATCCACGTAATCGACAAGGTCCTCATGCCTCCTGCTGACGAACCAGCAATTCCCGAGGGATGCGACCATGTCATCGGGATAGACGACACGGGTTTGGCATACGACAACATCGATCTCGCAATAGAGGTCGGCCAGACTGTATGCTGGATCTGGGAGGGCGAGTCTATGGCTCACAACGTAGCTGAAATCTCGGAAGAGGGGGACACGTCGAGAATGATCGGGGGAGAGTACAGCGGAGAGTCGAAGGCGACAGTCGATTACAGGCTGACCTTCACCGAGGACGAGACCTTCCACTACATTTGCGAGCCACATGCGACGATGGGGATGGCCGGAAAGGTCACCGTTGGTACTGGCGTGCAAGAGGTTACCACTCCTGAGCCAGTCTACGAAGAGGAGAACAACACCCCAGGATTCACAGTTCTGGTCTTGGGAGTTGCGGCAATATCTGCAGTGGTCCTATCTGGAAGAAGGAGATGGTAGGGGCTTGAATCTCCCATTGAAGAAGGTAAAGACTAGTTCGCGCCTAGATTGGTGGAGTCTGGTCTGAAACGGAGTAACCTACGGAAGTGATCCCAAACGGGTGATCCGGGGCCTCCAAAATTCTTTGAACATTGGAGAATCATCAAAATATTCTCAGTTGACCCTACCAACTGTTCCACAGAGACTTCTCAAAGGACTACTGGTTCGAAGCGTCATGGGAGATGCGGACGAACAAAGTGAGCACATGTACTACAGAATGATGGGTAACACGGGAATCCAGGTCTCGGTCCTTTCATACGGATTCTGGGCCACATACGGCATCAAAGACAGATTGTCCGGCGAAGAAGGAGTCAAAACGGCAAAGGAATTGATGAGCATCGTCCGAAATGCAGGAGTAAACTGCTTCGATCATGCTGAGGCATACGGCAACCCAAATGGCGAGGCAGAGAGGATTTTCGGGATTGCCCTGAAGGAGCTGCAAGAGGAGGACCCACACCTGTGGCGACGCTCTGACTTAGTCATCACGACCAAGATCTTCTGGGGCGGCTCTGGAGTCAATGAGTCTGGGCTTTCCCTGAAGCACTGCAGAGAGGGGCTGGATAAGTCTCTCTCTCGCCTACAACTTGACTACGTTGATTTGCTGTTCTGCCACAGACCTGACCCCCATCCCCCAACCTCAACGGTTGTGAGATCCATGACGCAGATGGTTCGTTCAGGAAGAGCCACGGCATGGGGAACTAGCGAGTGGTCTGCACTCTGGATTGCTAAGAGCGAGGGCCTCGAACCTCCACAATTCGAGCAGCCCCAGTACAACATGCTGCACAGAAATAGATTCGAAAGCGAGTACTTCCCGATTTTCAATCCACCATACAACATTGGGACTACCATCTGGAGTCCGCTTAGATCCGGATTTCTCACGGGGAAGTACCTGGAGAGCATCCCTGATGACTCCAGAGCGACCCAAGAGGGTTACGAATGGCTCATAGATGATCTAGCAGAGAGGAAGGAAAGAGGGGAGTTCGAAGTAGTCTCCAAACTAGTCGATTATGCGAAGAGTATTGGTTGCACTCCTGCTCAGTTGGCACTAGGGTGGTGCCTAAAGAATCCCAATGTCTCTACAATCCTGATGGGTGCAACGACCGCTAGCCAGATTGAAGAGAACATGGGCTGCATAGATGTAGCAAAGCAACTCACCGACGAAAACTTGGCAGACTTGGAAGAGATTCTCGGGAACAAGCCGGAATCTTGGATGGGACCAGGTGGTGCGGGGACTAGGAATCTGAAGACACTATGAAGTGGACTCAGAAAGGCTGGACTGATTGTTTTCGAATGAATGCTGCACTAGTACTTCCAAGGCAACTATCTGGAGTGTCTCCTCGTGTGTGGAGGCTAGGACGACTGGGCAGGCGACTCCCTCGTCAGCAGCATCCTGCCACGTCTGCGCGCAAACGCACCACCTATCGCCAGGTTCCAGCCCTGGGAAGCTGTGCTGAGGGGCTGGGGTGATCAAATCATTTCCACGGGACCTGGCGAATTCTAGGAATTCCTCAGTCACGACACAGCAAACAGTATGCAACCCCCGATCATTTCTATCAGTGTTGCAGCAACCATCGCGGAACCACCCAGTTAGAGGATCTGTCGAGCAGGTTTCCAAATCTCCCCCTAGTACGTTGAATGATGGTAGCATAGCTAGGCCTCAGTGATTCTGTAAATTAACCCATTTATCCGGCTTCATGAGTTTCCATAGACTCGCCGAGACTTCTCATTACCGTTGTGGCCGATTCCACGCTGCGTATCGTTTCAACGCTCTTTCCAGCGGACCAAATGTCTGACGACTGAGCGTTTTTGGTCATCTTACTCCATCTTCTAAAGGAGATTGCGTTCATGAGCCACCTAGTCCTGTGCTTGAACCTACCAGATAGGAGCTTCCTGATCAGCCAGTTGTTTTCCCTACTATATCCAGGAGTCTTGATTACGGAAACCGGGATTCCAGTGAGTTTTGTGGTCCAATCGATGTCATCCTCCCCAGAACGAACTATCGCTTCCTTGTATCCGTCTGGCATTGAGCACTCACTGGTAGCGATGAATCTCGTACCCATCTGGACCCCGTCATATCCCACTCCCATAGCATCCTGAAACTCGATCTCACTACCAATGCCTCCCGCGCAAACCAAGGGGAGACCTAGATCCTCCAAGTCTTTGTACATCTTCTCCATGCTATCCGTTCCGAGATGCCCTCCGGCTCTGTTGTTCACACAGATGAGCCCGTCTACCCCGCAATCAACTCCCTTCTCTGCATGATACCTCGTAGTAACGTCATGATAGACGAAACCCCCTCTGGCATGGACCATATCGCAAACCCAGTCTGGCTTGCCCAGAGACGTCACGAAGAACCTGATGCCCTCATCAAGAGCGATTTCTATCCATTCAGACATCCTGCGGAGGTACTTCTCGTTACCCTTCTCAATCAATGCATTGAATCCTATCGGTTTATCAGTTAGGGTTCTGATGTAACGAATTCCCTCCAGAAGTCCCTGAGTCAGATCTGGCTTGTCGAATCCGTGAACCACAGTAAGGGATACTGGCTGGATTATAGACATCCCTCCGCCATTTGCGGCTGCTGCTACGAGTTCTGGGTTTGAGCAAGGGTACATGGCTCCGCAAATTATCGGAAACTCGACGCCTGTATGCTCTGTAAGCCTGTTTCGCCCCACTGAAATCGATTTACCCGAGCATGGACAGAGAAATAACAGTTGATGGGTGAGCGAGTCCTGAAATTGCTCAAATAGTTCTATTATCCGGAGGGGACATGGTTGACTTCCAACTCACAGAAGAACAGATGATGATTAGGGACATGGCAAGAGAGTTCAGCGAGGAAGAGGTCCTGCCCCACGCTGAGGAATGGGACCGAGAAGGCACTTACCCAAGGGACGCCATTACCAAGGCCCACGAATTGGGGCTTCTGAACGTCACAATTCCTGAGAAGTACGGAGGAGCCGGGATGTCGACTGTGGACGAGATGGTTATCTGTGAGGAGCTCTCAAGGGGCGATCCTGGGTTCGGGACTGCTTCTTACCACACTATGCTCGCCTCATTCCCCATCTTGACTGGTGGCACAGAGGAGCAGAAGGCAGAGTATCTTGGAAGAGTTACTGAGGGTAAGCTAGCTGCATACTGCGTGACAGAGCCAGATGCTGGATCTGATGTCCAGGCACTGAAGACCGAGGCAGTCAGGGACGGGGAAGAATACGTGATCAATGGAAGCAAGGCCTGGATTTCTGGGGCAGGATATGCGGACTGGTTCTTCGTTCTGGCCTACACCGACAAGTCTGCTGGTTATGGGGGACTCAGCGGTTTCATCGTAGATGCCGACACTCCCGGAGTTGAGCTTGGAAAGAAGGAGGTAAACATGGGCCAGAGGTGCTCAGACACGAGGGGCGTCAATTTCACCGATGTCAGAGTTCCTGCATCGAATCTAATCGGGGGAGTAGAGAACGGAGGATGGATGAATGCGATGAAGGCTTTCGATCACTCCAGACCTGCAGTGGCTGCTGCAGCAGTAGGAAATGCGAGAGGGGCCATGGAGGAGGCTTGGGCTTATGCCAAGGAGAGGAAGACCTTCGGAAAGCCGATCATAATGCATCAGTCGATATCCTTCATTCTCGCAGACATGGCTACGAAGATCGAGGCCGCCAGGCTTCTGACCCTGAGTGCTGCCAGCGCCCTTGACTCAGGAGAGAGGGCCACACTGAAGTCGGCACATGCGAAGAGGTTCGCAGCCGATATGTGCATGGAGGTAACAACCGATGCGGTTCAAGTTCTGGGAGGTTACGGTTACTCAGAGGAGTACCCGGTAGCCAGAAGGATGAGGGGGTCCAAGATCTACCAGATATTCGAGGGAACAAGTCAGATACAGAGAATGATCATCAGCAGAGAGCTCGAAAGGGAACTCTAGTTACTTGAGTTCCTCTGACGTAGTGCCTCTGCGGCTACGACGGCCATGGGCGCCTGGAGGTTGTACGAGGGGACGAAGCCCGACATAGGGACACGAATCACGGAATCGGAGCGATCGAGGATCGGTTGGGAGATGCCATCATGCTCTCCGCCCACGACCAGAATGACGTTTCCACAAAGGTCCTCGTCCCATGGTTCCATATCACCGGAGTCCTCAAGCGAGATTATCCGGAATCCAGCCGCCTTGGCCTTCTCCACGAATTCGAAACCATCGACCCAGTGCACGGGCATGAATCTATCAGCCTTCATTGATGCTCTCCTTGCTGCCTTCTTCTCAGCGTGGGATAGTTTACCATCTACGAAAACCGCCTTTGCTCCGCTTACCTCAGCAGTCCTAATGGTGAAGCCTATGTTCACGGGGTACCTAGCCCCATCTAGAAGCCAGCAAAGGCCTCCCGATGACAGGATTTCGCTAGTCCCTGCATCTGGGTCCCTCCCCACCAATGCAAGAATTGGCGGGGGCTCTTCACCCTCGTTGACCCTGGACATCCTCCACATGTCATTCTTCGAGGTCTCACGTACCTTGATCCCCCTCTCCTCTGCCATGACTAGGAGCCTGGTCACTTCAACATCCTTGGATTCACGAAGTGCGAGTATCAGAGCGACTTCCTCGGATTCGAGGGCTGAGGAAACCTCTGCTATGCCACATCTTTGCATACTTGCCGTTTAGGCCCCCGATTAATCTGTTTTCGGTAATGCCATGATTCGAACATTGGTAGGAACTTCACCGTATTTGTTGGGTTTGTCCTCCCCCTCATAGGCGAGTAGGGCCACTAGGACAAATACGAACCAGAAATTCAAATACGGGATGAAAATTCCTAGGGATATCCATCCAGGGTAACCGAGATCGTGAAGTCTCCTGAAAGTGACAGCGAGGCTCGGGACCAATAGGGGTAGGAAGACGAGCATGAATGCCAAGTCCCCATATCCATCCGCGAGTACTTCTCCGGAAATGGCACGGAAGAAAGCGATGGTCGCAACGAAGAATAGCTGAAACCACCAGAACTCTGATCTAGTGGCTCTACCACTGAAGTCTTTGAATTTCAGTATTGAATTGAGTATAGCGTCTTGGAATAACATTGGACTTTCTGGTCTTGGAACCTGTAACACTTCGAAGGGCCACTCTGAGTTGTAGAGCGTCCCTACTGCATTGGCGAGAGTTACTGGCTCCGGAGGCGTGTCTGGCTCGTCTGGTTCGTCTATCTTCCACCATTCATCAGCAGATGGTGGAACCATAGCATTTCCACGAGGCTATTAGTATTCGATTTATCGATTGAAAATATGCATTTAACGCATCTCTATGTAACAGAGTCAATCGTTTATCTTATTATTCTATTCGAGACTCCGCTACTTGAAAAGGGTAGATTTTTTTAATACCTGTACCCAAAAACAATCCAATAGTATATATTCACATATTTGAGCCCAAGTGCATGGATAATATCCTAGCAAACAAAAACGGAAAAGCAAGAGGACTTGCTATCGGTACATCGATAGCAGTCGGAGTCGTTATGCTGCCAACTGTGGCTGCAGAGACTCAGATCCTCGCTGAAGACGATTGGGTGGGAATCAGCTTCTGGATAGCAACAGCAATGATGCTAGCCTCAACTGTGTTCTTCCTGGTCGAGAGACAGAACGTGGATGACAAGTGGAAGACCTCCATGACGGTGGCCGCTCTGGTCACTGGTGTGGCATGGTACCACTACACATACATGCGTGAGGTCGCAGTGATGGAAGGAGGCGGATCACCGCTAGTCTACAGGTACATTGACTGGCTGATCACCGTGCCACTTCAGGTAGTCGAGTTCTACCTGATTATGGCAGCTATCGGAGCAGCCTCCTTCGCCATGTTCAGGAACCTGATGACAGCATCAATCGTGATGCTTGTAGCTGGTTTCTTCGGCGAGTCTGGGGCTTGGGATCTCTTCGGAGACTCGAGCACTGAGATCTGGTGGGTCATCGGCATGGCAGGATGGGGTTACATCCTCTATGCACTCTGGGCTGGAGATGTCAAGGAGGCATCAGAGTCCGGGAGCGATGGCGTGCAGTTCGCCTTCACCTCGATGAGGTGGATCGTGTCCGTCGGGTGGGCAATCTACCCACTCGGATACATGATGGGCAATGACATGCTAGACGGCTTCAATGCAGATGACATGAACATCATCTACAACATAGCTGACTTGGTAAACAAGACCGCATTCGGTATGATGGTCTGGTACGCAGCCAAGATGGACTCCTGAACAGGCCAGCGTTAGGAGGACGGAAATACGTAATCCGGGTGGCTGGCACCTAGCCAGCCATCCGGAGCAAACTAATCTCTCGATGAGCCTCTAATTCGGCTCAAGTACACTTCAGTATCACTTGCGAAGATATGTCGGGATTTCTATTAGTGACAATAGATAAACATCTATTGATAAGTAGTCCAACATCGCTTATACAACTATGACCATCCAGATAAGGACCCCGGAAGAACCAACAGAAATTGACGCCGACGCATTCCTCCCGACGGAGTTCGGGAACTTCAGGATTAGAGTCACGGTGGACGAAGACGGGAATGAGCACTGCCTAGTGTACGCAGGTGATCTTCAGAGCGCAGATGCCCCTCTGATCAGAATCCATTCCGAATGCCTTACTGGTGATGCATTCAGTTCAATGAAGTGTGATTGCGGACCACAGCTCCAGGCCTCACTCAAGCAGATCCAGGAAGAAGGGTGCGGAGCAGTAGTCTACCTTCGTCAAGAGGGGAGGGGGATAGGGCTTCACTCCAAGATACAGGCATACGCCCTTCAAGACCAAGGGTACGATACGCTAGATGCGAATCTCGCACTCGGACTGCCTGCTGACGCTAGGACCTACGGAATAGCGGCTAGAATGCTCAAAGAGGCAGGAGTCAGAAAGGTCAGGATGATGACCAACAACCCGTTGAAGGTGAGGGGGCTCGAGGAGAACGGGATCAAGGTCGAGTTTCGTCTACCCCATATGAGCGGGGTTTCCGTACAGAACATAGACTATCTCAGGACGAAAAACGAACGTATGGGGCACATGCTCGAACTAGAGTAGCACTATGGCCGCTAATGATCCTCAACCGGAAGGAGAATCTCGTTTCTCCTCAGGAATGGAAGAGTGGATGTTGGGTTATCGTAGACAGCCAGCATAGCAGGGCCACTGGGGGCTAGTCCATTTTCCAAAACCATCCTACTCAATTTCGTTTTCATCCTATCTGACCTCCTTGGTCCGGAAAGACCCGAGAATGGAAGTGCTGCTAGGGTACATCCAGAGAATTTCACGAGATGTACGCCTTTATCATCGGGGCTAGGGAGATCCTCCAACGAGTATTCGAAGGGCATTGTGAATGCCATAATTGTCCCTTCGCCATCGTTCCACATATGCACGGGAGCAGTCATCGCAATCATCTGCTCCCTGTCGTTCCTTCCGAAGATGTATCCAGCAATCCTCCGAAATCCTCCGGTTGATCCCCTCCAATTCTTCCCTTCAGTCCTCACTCTGGCCTGTACCGAGTCGGCGTATCTCCTGACTTCAAATCCGGGGAATGTGGATATCACCTCGTATTTCGGCTCCTCATACTCCCCAGCCATGAGTCTTCGAGCAGGAATGTGGCTTAATCCCATATGATGGAAGGAGGCACAGTCAACATAATGCCATAGCGCCCCTTGGGACCTTCGTGTCTTCTGCATGGGTGATTGTGGGCGGATACGCCTTAGCGATGGTGATTTTCGCGATATGGGCTCGTCGAGACTTAGGGCGTGGGGATGAGTCTTACTACCTAGCAGGGAGGAGTCTGACGGGACCCATCCTCCTTGTGACCATGGCAGCTACGAACTTCAGCGCTTTCACGGTATACGGATCAAGTGGGGCATCTTACCGAATCGGGCTGTCTTTCCTACCGATAATGGCATTCGGTACAGGATTCATGGCCGTTTCCATGTACATTCTTGGAAGGAAGATTCGCTCCAGATCGGTTCAGCATGGTGCAATGACGGCTCCAGAGATGGTGATGGGGCAGACCGGATCCCGATCAGCACAACTGACCATGGCTTCCGTCCTCGTATTGGCCACTATTCCATATCTTGCACTGCAGCCTCGTGCAGCAGGCATTGTTTTCTCGGCACTATTCGGGGGTCCTGATTGGATTGGTGCAGTCCTAGTTACGTTACTTGTTGTGGCGTATACTCTTACTGGAGGGTTGAAGGCAGTGGTCAGAACTGATGCCGTCCAAGGTGCAATTGCACTGGGTCTGTTGTGGTTAGGTCTGGCCATGGTTGTCAATGATGCAGGGGGCATTAGTTCTGCCATGGATGCAATTTCTTCATCGGAAAATACCGAGGGACTACTAGGTAGAGAGGGGAACTACACTCTTCTTATTTGGGTGAGTACGATGATTCTCTGGCTCTTCGCTGATCCTATGTTCCCACAACTGTATCAGAGACTCTGCGCAGCAGAGAGCGATGCTGCAATAGGGAGAATGGCCACGCTATACCCTGCTGTTGCATGGTTGGCTTTCCTCCCCCCTATATTGATTGGGACAATCGGGCATCTCAGTTATCCTGACTTGGACAGAGCCGGTTCAGACAATATCCTACCTACCATGATTATGGACGTGGGTGGTGAATGGCTGGGAGGTTTGGTTCTGGTTGCCGGACTCGCTGCGCTGATGTCAACTATGGATTCTCAGCTTCTAGCTACAGGATCGCTGGTGACTAGGGACTTGCTTGACAAAGAAAGTCCAGAGGACTGGAGCAGAGAGTCTGTGATCGTCTCACTTTCTCTCCTAGGACTGGCCCTATCTGTCTGGTCCGATCTATCCATCCTTGATCTTGGCCTTCTAGCCTTCTCCATGTATGCTGTAATGTTCCCCTCGGTTCTCGCATCTGCTCACTTCGATGATATTGACGGCAGGGCTGTAGTTGCCTCGATCCTCGCTGGTGAGGCTGTCGTGATCCTAGCTGTATTCTCTCCCGAGTCCTTCAATGGATGGTGGGTTGAACCGGTTAGAGGGGCTGTACCCACTGCTGTGATTCCATCATTATTCGCAGCGTTAGCGGGACTGGTTGTGACTCAGCACTACTTCAAGATGAGAGAAGGGTTCTCTTGGAGATTTGAGATAAATAACTCGGACATAGCCCCATTGATCGGTCTATTGGTGGTTTTTGTAATGGCTCAGGATTTCTGGTGGTGGGGCGAAACCGAAACTTGGGCATTGGGGCTTCCTAGGTGGATCTGGTGGTCTGCAGCTCTTTCAATTGCTCAGACTGCGATAATGGCTAGATGGGTGGGGAAAGTTTCCTCCCGTTAGAGTCAAGTTTGGAACCTGCCTGAAGGCGTCATGGGAGTGGGGCGAGCCTTGTTGTTCGGGACTCTGGCGTCCGTGCCAGGGGTATTACTAGCACTGATTGGGTGGGTAATGAGTGGCAGTCCCGAGGAGTGGGATACGACGCTCTGGCTTTCCTGCTATGCGCCATTCTTCGGTTGCATTGCAGCCGGATTAATAATCGGATGGAGGGATGGCGATAATCCAGATTTGGAGGCCTGATGTTGCGTCGATTGGAGAAAGCGAGTAAGATAGGAGAAATTCTCGATTCTAAGTACCCAGAGACTCCCATCCCCCTAGACCACGTAGATGCTTACACCTTGCTTGTTGCAGTCATGCTCTCGGCTCAGTCTACTGACAAGAAGGTGAATGAGATCACTCCGAAGTTGTTCGAGGTTGCTGGAAGTCCCAAGGAGATGGCTCTTCTGGAAGTCGAGGAGATTCGTCAGATAATCAGAGAAATTGGGCTTGCCCCTACCAAAGCCAAGAATCTTCGCAGAATGGCAGAGCAGATTCTCGAAGACGGAGGAGAGGTGAGGCCTGATTGGGAGTTCCTAGAGTCATTAGCAGGAGTGGGGCACAAGACAGCAAGCGTGGTAATGAGTCAAGCATTCGGAGTGCCGGCCTTCCCAGTAGACACCCACATACACAGACTGGCAGCCAGATGGGGCCTTTCTGACGGCAGGAACGTAGTAAAGACGGAGAGAGACCTGAAGGCTGTCTTCACTGAAGAAACATGGAATAGAAGGCATTTACAAATCATATATTTCGGAAGAGAGTACTGTCCGGCCTTAAGACACGATCTTGCATCGTGCCCGATCTGCTCATGGGCGGCCACTAAGAAGAGAATCAGGGAAGAAATGGGTGGTTGATTTGGAGATTTTCGCAGGCAGGATTACTTCTACCGGATTCTCAAGTGGGGACAGGATTGTGATTGGAGACTGGCATGATTCGCCAATTGGTAGTTTCACTAACATAATGTGGGCTAAGCCTGACGGGAGCAGGATCCTTCTGTCTCCTTCCGAGGAGCACGCGAAATACGTCTCGGAACTATACAACTTCGAGAGTGTGGAGATTACCGATATTGCCGTCGATCGGACTCGAAGAGGGATATCTATCGAAGGAGGGGGCCTTTCCGTGGATATCTCTTGGGGGATAGCCCTCCCCATCCCCATCTGGAGGCCACTGTGGTTCATCGCAACTATAGAGGCATTTTTTGCAAGGGTGCTTTTTGGCACCAAGACACATGGCAGAACCAAGAACAACAGAAGAGAGTGGTACTCGATTAGATCGATTTCAAGAGTTCTGAATGCTGAGGCAAGCTTCGATGGTCTTGAGCTCGGGGGATCCGAGAGTTTCACCACTAACGCTTGCTTCGGATTCAGCGAGCCCCCATCCATGCCTGCTTCGGTATCTCTGAAGAGCTATATCGAGTGATGGTAGCCTTCATGAGTCGAGTTCGACACGCCGTTGCATGGCAACGGTAGAACTAGCTATTGGAGATGAGGCCCCGAGCTTCGAGGCCGAAGTAACGGATGGAGGAAAGGTCTCTCTTTCGGAGATACTTTCCACCGGGAGAGGAGTAATTCTGTACTTCTACCCTAGAGACAACACACCAGGATGTACCACCCAGGCATGTGACTTCAGAGATAACTTCGGGAGATTCGAAGATAGCTCTTGGAAGGTCATTGGAGTATCCACGGATAGTGCCAAGTCGCATCAGAAGTTCATCGATAAGCACGAGCTCCCATTCGATTTGATCGTAGATGAGGATGCCGCGCTACACGAATCCTATGGCACTTGGAGGGAGAAGAGCATGTATGGCAAGACATACATGGGAACTCTGCGTTCGACCTTCGCAATAGGAGTAGACGGGAAAATAGCCTGGGTTGGTTACGGGGTGAAAACCAAGGGCCATGTTGATTCTCTGATTGAGGAATTAAAGGTAGGATAGAATGGGCCTCGAAGAACGACGTTCGCTGGTGGTTTCCTTCCTACGCAAATGCGTGACATACGCCGATGATTCCATTAACAGGAAGAGGGATAGAGGAGACTCAGAGGAAGAGATAGAGAAATGGGAGAATTACCGTGACTTCACCGAGCATGCAGTGATGGAAGTCTCCAATGGCGAGCTCGACGGATGGCTGGAAGAGGAATAGCGGAGGAAACCTAGTTCTCTATCGCTCGGTCCAGCGAGGGTGAGCCGAGCATGTGCTTGTGCGTGTCAACTCTCATCTTTGCACCTGGTATCATCAATAGGGTGTCATCCTCATTCAATGCAAATACATGGAGGTTCGTTCGATCTCCGAGATCCTGGGCCCTCCTGGAGCATACCGATTGCTGGCTGGGCATATGATTCAGTGAGCTGAGGTCCACGATTACCATATCCCCCATGGAGAGATTCCCCTCCACCCCCTCCAATTGGAGTCTGTGTAGGCCATCAGGCTCCATGTAGATGACTCTCCTGGAGGGCCTCTCGGTTATCCTCTCCGTCCTCTCGGACCACCTAGACTCTCCGAGATCGTGGAATCGGTTTCCTGCCTTAGGCCCGGGTTCAGTCGCCCTCAGGCTCCCGCCTTGTGTGGCCTTGGGAGTTGTGTTCGGATTGGGAAGACCCAGGAGCCGGAACAGATTGACCACGGCTCGGCCGGCGACTACTCCTCAAAGAGGGCTTCTATATCCTCGGGGTCAAGATTGCTGTTTGCGTCGTCGATTCTAGGTGCCGATGGGATTACTGGGGCATCTTCCTTGCCCAATCCTAACTCGTCCATAACTTCGTCCAAGCCTTCCAGGATTGCTGCATCTTCCCGTGGCGATTTCTCCGGTGGTGCGAACATCTCATTGGGGTCTATGTCAGGAGCCTCCGGTTCATCGAATGCTGCATCGAAATCGATGTCTGATGCTTTCTTTTCCTCTTCTGGGCGACTCTGCCTTGGGTTCCTAATCAATGCCCAAGCACCTGCGGAGACTACGATCAAGGTGAAGATTATCGGGACGATGTTGGAAGTCAGTTCTTCTGAGAACGTTACGGGCGCCTCTGCTACTTGGAGATCCATAGTTACAGAATGGCTAGAACTGTCATCGAGGACAGTTAATTTCGCTTTCTTGGAACCTCCCGAGTCATAGGAGAACTCGATCCACCTGCCGGTATAGTCGACATCGTTAGCGGGATCGCCATCACCATCCGAGTCTGAGGTGATGTCGATGTCCCAGTGGAACTCCAATGAGTCCATATCTGCTTGAGAGTCCACGGTCCCATTGGCGGAAAGTACGATTGAATCCCCTTCAGTGGGATTTGAGACACTTGCAGAGGCGTAGGCAGCCGGAGGGGCGTTCACAACGGAGAAAGAGAACTCGATTGATGCCGATTCGCCATCATCGTCTGTAACGTGGAAGATGAGGGATTCTGGGGCAGTAGTTGAGTCTGGCCATGAGTGGATGAGGGAAGGCGATTCGACGTCGCAATCGTTTCCAGACTGCCCATCGGAGTCCGAGTCGTCGACAGGGTTCAGGTCGAAGCAGTGAACCAGCCGCTCTGAGTCGGTTCCTGTTTCGACTACCTGGGGGGAAATGGTGAATTCCTCATCCTCGTCAAGCTGGCCCAAGGTCGTGGTGATTGGGGAAATTAAAGGGGCTACGTTCTCCACTTGTATCGGCACTATCAGGACTTCAGTTGACTCGCCGTCATCGTCGAATACCTGAAGGGTTGCAAGGTGCATCCCGGAGGTATTGTATGAAACTCCAGAAATAGTGCTCCTCTCGCCGTAGCTAGAGAAATTCAGATCAGGGAGGTCCTCTGCATCTGGCTTCCAGATGTGGTTTAGAGATTCGAGGTCGTTCGAGGAGTCGTCGGCCAGGCCCCAGAACGTGATTTCATCCCCCTCAAGTACGGTGAACACTCCTCTGCTATCGGGAAAAATCCTAGTTTCACCCAGGTATAGTTCAGCTACCGGATTGGATGGGGCTATGTTGGTTACATGAACGGAGTGCTGGGCCGTCGTGATGGCGCCGTCGTCATCGGTCGCCATGACTGAAACGGTCAGGTTCCCCTCGACTGTCGGAGTCAAGGTACACGATTGGCCTACTTGGCCCTCGGAGCATCCTGCATCCCACAGAATCTCTACTGGTGCGGATGGGTTCAGTGTGTCGATATCGCTGCTGTTAGTCACGAAGAAGGTGATCGGATTGGTCACAATGACTTCATCGTTGTCGGTTCCGATAGAAATCTCAGGAGGTCGATTGAGTATCGATATCGTGGACTGGGCAGTGGTCTTGTCGCTCTCGCCATCGGTAATTAATACCTCAACTGAGAATGAGCCGTCGTCTGGCCAAGACCATTCCAAGATACAGTCGTCATCTATGGCCTGGAAGGTTGAGCCGTCGACTTTCTGGATGTTGAACTCGCATTCTATTTCTCCGCCATCGGAATCGTATGAGGAGGTGGCGTCAAGTGTCACTCCCTCATGGGTTTGGACTTCGCTGGGGTGAGAGATGAAGGCAAGGGGCAGTCCTCCGATATACATGACGAAGGAGCCTTGGTTGTTGGTCCTGTTCCCATCCTCGGGTATCTCCTCCTGAGGGTCAACCTCGAAGTAAAGGTACACGTTTCCGAATGGCTGGGACTCGGGGACTGTCCAGTTCACGAACACCCTAGATTCCTGCAGGCTCCCCAATGGAGGGACTGTGCCAGATACTTCCGTACCATCAGGAGCGCTCACCACTATCGTAGAGTACGGTGACTGAATTAGTCCGCGGTTTAATACGGGTACGGAGAAGGTCAGGACGTCTCCGGAGATTGCGGCAAAACCGATAGTTGAGTCGAGAGTCAACTGGTTCCCAGTAGATGGTCGGAACCTCTGGACGGTAACCGCCGATGACCTAGTAACCAAGTCGATTTCGTGAATCTCCGAGTCTATCAACAGAGTCCTGCCGCCGATTATGCGTTCATCTCCAATCCAAGCGATTAATCCATGGCTTCCTAGCTCCCCGGGTCCATCGGTATCATCAGGATTATCCCCAGAATTGAACACTATGTGGTACGTTCCGTTTTCGTCGGTTGTCACATTCTGAAACTGTTCATCTGATTCATACCTGAATTGTATCTCTTGTCCAGATACGCCCTGTCCCTGATCAGTTACGTTAATCCAAGCGGATATCTCGATATCAGTGGGAGAGAGGGGGTACTGGACATCGATAGAAACCAACTTGCCCCTCTGGACTGGTTGATAGCTCACTAGCTCGTGTACTGCGAGGAACCCGAAAGCCTGCTCCATTGTACTCTTCACCTCTCCTCTTACGGCTGGACAGAACCAGTTGTATCCGGTCTCCTCCCCGTCAGAGTCGTATGCTGTCACGTTGAACGACTGGTAGCATCCGGGGTAAGCAACACCGGAGTTGCCCTGGCTGACTACTGACCAACTGGTTGAGTTGGAGTCGCTCGAGTCTTCCGGTATGTCGACGTAATTGCTGGAACCGCTGTAATCAGTGGCTTGTTCGTAATCCATCCCCCAAGACTCCCCTACTGAGATCGGGAAGTCATAGTTCTCCAATGGGGGCTCATATGTGTTCTCGACGACGAGCTCACCGATGTCCTGCCTCAACCAAGCGGCGCATCCGAAGAACAGCGGATCGAAGTATACGTCAATTGTTACTTCCTGGGAGTGGGTTGCTAGATCAGAGACTCTGATGATCTCTATTGTCTGCATATCCACATAGAGACAGCCGCTTGTTCCATCGATTTGTATTACCCCGTCCGACTCGTATTCTCCGACCGATTCCACCTCGTAAACCAGAGTTTCCTTGCCGTCTATTTCCATTAGGTAGATGTCCTGGACCGTTCGATCTAGTGACCCATCTAGGGTCTCGACATTTGTGGACACCCCTGAGTCTGCAACGAAGTCTCCCACGTCTAGGAAACCATCGTACATCCAGTTGTCATTCACTCTCCAGATAGGGACATCTGCAGTCCCGGTAGTCGTCATTGCCTGCACATGTGACTCATGGGGGCTGGAGTCTCCGATGTGAAAATCATCGGGCGAAAACGAATGGGAAAATTGTGCAAAGGCAAGAATGGCTACGGCCATTGTAGCTAAGCAGGCGGCGCGCATGGCATCACGCAAGCAGGTCTGCCCAATAACGTTGGTTGAACCCTAGAGGAGATCCGCTAGCTCGTCTTTTATCTGCTCCACTGCCTCAAGAATCTCATCCTTGTGTCTGGCTCCAGTAATCACCATCTTCCCACTACCGAAAATAAGACACACGACGCGAGGATAGTCTAGCCTGTAAATCAAGCCTGGGAACTGCTCGGGCTCGTATTCCACCTTGTCGAATGGAAGGTGGAAGGTCAGGTTGTTCAGATTGAGTTTCCTAGGTAGGGCTGCCAAAGGCTCCCCCTCTAGTATTCCCCTGATCCGGGGGTCCTCATTCTCAACTTCCTCGTCGGTTGCTGCTCTGATTCCACCGCCATCTTCGTCGATCACCTTGGTGTTGATATCATCCATCTTTGCGACTTCCCCGTAGTCCTCGGGATAGAATAGTGAGTACGTTGCTACCATGTTCTGGACCTCTATCTCAACATCCTTCAGTTCCCAAGTCTCTATTCCGGCATTTCTTAGATCTCCGATCATTCTCTCTATGCCTGTCTGGATGTTGTCCTCGTTCTTACCACCAGTACAAACCGCCCTTCCCGATCTGAACATCAGAATCGCTAACTTTGGATCCACTACCCTGTAGACGACCCCTGGGAACTGCTCTGGCTCGTATTCGCAGTTCAACTGGATTGCTATGTCTGGGAGGTCCAGTTCCTCCGCTACCCTGGTAGATGCCACCACATTCACTACAGTAAGTCTTTCTTCATCGCTGAGCATAGGTTGACGACCGACTTCCCTCTTATAAATGGTAATATAAAGAAGATGAACAAATAGAGCTGGTGTTTTTTCAATTGCAACTAGAGAATACTTACTCCTTTTGAGCCTAATTTTGTCTGTAGGGGCCTGCCCCCGGCAATCTCGATAGCCTCAGAAACTCTAGCAGGATCCTGGGTGAGTGCCACCATGCACCCCCCTCCGCCGGCACCAGTAAGTTTTGCACCTAGAGAATGGGGCCTTGCTGCACTGACCATGCGATCCAACTTATTGGTACTGACTTCCAACTTCCTGAGACTTTCGTGACAAGCATCCATTGCTATTCCCAAGCCCTCCAGATTTCCAGCAGAGAGTGCCGTCAATCCCGCTCTCGTAATATTCGCAATTGCCTCCATTTCCTCCATCCTCTGTGGGGACTCAGATATTAGATTCGCTACTTTGGCCACCATCCTTCCAGTTGGAGAGCCTGTGCCAGAGTATCCCACTACTAGCCATGCGTCACCAATATCTGCAGGTAGGTCGACGACATTAATCGCCCAGCTCCGCGATCCTTCAGGAGTCTCTAAGCTAGTATCGAAAACGTGCCTAGTACCTGTGACATGTTGTCCTGAAACCACTACACATCCCCCAAGGGCGCTGGTCGCTGTATCTGTCGGACTGGCCCTGCCCTTCTGGGCTGTTGCTTCCGCAGAGTGAGCCATTTTCGCCAATCTAATCGGATCGAGGGGGGTGCTGGGGTTCAGATGTGAGTGCAGTGCAGCGCCGAAGGCATTTGATAGAGCAGCGGAAGAGCCCATCCCAGCTGCTGAGAAAAGTGAGCTTTGTACATCAATATCCAGGGGTTGGCCGTTGTACTGGAAGATATTCTGGATTATATGCGAAATATGCGGGTGCCTGGAGGGCTCGAATGGCTGACCCTCGAGAAGCCATTCATTGGAGCCTTTCACACTAACTCTTACTCCCTGCTCAATGGCCACGGCTACAGCAGGATGGCCGAAGACTACCGCATGCTCTCCAAAAAGGATGCACTTGCCTGGTGCGAATGCGCTGGGCATATCTGGTGGCCTGCACATTAGGACATGAGTGTTGGCCTCTTTAGCGGTTGTTTCAAGGTCTTGTTTGTAGGCGACAGATTCGGGAAAACCCAGGTGAGCACGGATGAAGCACCCCCTCTTGCAGACTTACGGACCATTAGATGGTTGGATGATTCTGCTCCTAATGGGCGGTCTGTCAATAGGATTCTTCGTCTATCAGGTACAGAAGGCAACGCGTCTAGTGATGATTGGTGCTCCGGACTCGAGATTTGACTCATGGGGACCCAGGGTCAGGGAATTTGTCGTAGGTTGGTTGGGACAGAAGAAAGTGCTGAGGGATCGTGTTGCAGGGACTATGCACGTTCTGATGTTCTGGGGCTTCCTGATGCTAGCATCGGATATGTTTGATCTGGCTACAGCTAATGCTTTCTCTGGAAAGTTGCTGCCGGATGTTCTTGTTGGACCTTGGAACGGGATGGTCGAACTGGGCTATACGATGGCACTTATTGGATGTGTTTCGGCATTGATTCGTCGTCTGGTATTCACTCCTGAGAAGCTCAAAGGTAAGTCGCAGTTGGAAGGAAACGTAATCCTACTGCTAATTTTCACAATCACCACAACGTCATTTATGGTAGAGTCTAAGGAAGGCCCCAGTGCCTTCTGGGAGCCCATAGGTTACCAATTCAGTCTCTATGGTCTATCAGATAGTACCGTAGTAGCCGCGTATTGGTTGCACATGTTAGCAATATCCGTATTCCTTTTCCTGATCCCTCTTTCAAAGCACATGCATCTGGTGATGGCCGTCCCTAACGTATTCTTCCATGATACCGGGCCTGCTGCAAAGATGCGCCCCCTTGCTACCGATGAGCATGGTCTAGCGGTGCCACTGGAGGAATTGGACATTGACTCTTTCGGGGTTAGCACATACACCCAGTACACTTGGAGGCAACTAATTGACGGATGGTCTTGTACCTCCTGTGCTAGGTGTCAGGACGTTTGTCCAGCATACGCTTCAGGCAAGGGCCTGAACCCAATGCAAGTGATTCATGACGTCAGAGATTACGCTAACGAGCACGCTCCAATTCTTCTCACAGGAGAGACGCCCGATGAGACGATGATGCAACGGATTACCGATGAGGCGGTTTGGGCGTGCACAACGTGCAATGCTTGTGTTGATGTATGTCCACTTTACATAGAACATGTTCCGAAACTAACGGATTTGAGGAGAAACGCAATGATGGAGACTATGGAATATCCAGAGATTCTAAACACGGCGATGGGGAACATAGAATCTGCATCTAATCCGTATGGTTTTGGAGAGCATGAGAGGGCAGATTGGGCCTCCGATCTGGATGTCAAGATAGGAGAGCCTGCTGAGTACATCTACTTCGTAGGTTGTGCTGCCAGCTTTGATGAAAGGAACCAGAAGGTAGCTAGATCCACAATCTCACTTCTGAAGGAAGCTGGACTAGATGTTGGGATACTAGGTATGCAAGAGGGCTGCTCCGGGGATCCAGCAAGGAGAGCTGGGAACGAATATCTGTTCCAGATGCTAGCAGAGACGAATTTGATGACCTTCCAAGAGTTAGGCGTAAAGCGTATCATTGCCTCTTGTCCGCATTGCTTCCATACACTTGGAAAAGAGTACGGAGACTATGGCGGAGAAGAGTTGGAGGTATTCCATCATTCGGAGATTCTAGCAAAGTTACAGGAAGAGGGGAAGCTCCCCGATGTTGAGAAGAATGGTCGCAGCATTACTTTCCACGACCCATGCTACCTAGGAAGAATTGGAGGGATCATCGATGAGCCTAGGAGTGTGATTGGGGGAGTAGATGTCGAGACTGAGAAGAGTGGAAAGGACTCCTTCTGCTGTGGTGCAGGTGGTGCGCAGATGTGGATGGAGGAGGATGCTGACAAGCGAGTAAACGAGATCAGGGCCAAGGAGCTCGCAGAGACTGGTTGCGATACAGTAGCTGTAGGCTGTCCTTTCTGCTCGATTATGGTCAAGGATGGGCTTGACTCAGTTGGAGCTGAGATGGAAGTGATGGACGTTGCAGAACTGCTCTGGGAACAGATTGTGGCCAAGGACAAAGAGATTCATGGTCAGGCATAGCTAAATCCTCAGTCCGAATTCAGGCCCTCTAGTCGAGACAATCATTAATCTGAACACTCGCCGAAGTACATGAGTTCAGAGTTCAGGATGTTCGGGATGACCGTTCCCCAGATTGCTATTATGGATGGTGCAATTCTATCCGCATGGGGAGTGATTGCTTATTCCATCCAGAGTGCGGACCCTCCATCGATTACAGCGATGATTCCTGCCTTCTTCGGATTACCGATGCTCGTTCTTGGATTCCTTTCAGTGAAAAATCCTGCTAATAGGCACCACTACATGCATGCATCCATGGTTTTTGGGCTTTTGATGGCGTTGGGAGGGGCTAGAATAGCAACAACGTTTGATGGGATGTCGTGGCTTGGAATTGTCTCCCATCTTCTTCTTCTTCTGGTAGGGATCTCTTTCATGGTCGTGGGAATTATGTCATTCAGAAGTGCCAGACTAGAAAGAGAGTCCTCGGTGATTGGATGAAGCCAATCATTGGCATTACCTGCTTCATGAGGGAAGCCCAATACGGCAATTGGATTAGGCATGCTGCAATCTTGCCTTCGGCTTATGTGTCAATGGTTGACAAAGCTGGAGGTGTGCCGATGATTATTCCGCCAGCGGGAGACATGACCAGCCTGTTGGAATCGATAGATGGGCTGATAGTTTCTGGGGGTCCGGACATTTCGCCAGCCAGTTACAACGAGGAGCCCGGTCCGATGACTACAGAATTCTACCCAGAGCAGGACTATTCAGAGATGGGGCTAATTGAAGAGGCTCTTGAGAGAGACTTGCCCCTTCTGGGCATTTGTAGAGGAATGCAGATCCTAAGTGTTGCACATGGCGGTAAGATGCATCAACATCTTGACACCACTCCTGGGCATGAGGGTCACGGTGGTTTCAGTGGAAAATCTACTGAGCACGGAGTAGTCGTGGAAGGGGATTCACTATTGGCAAGCATCATGGGGGAGTCGTTCAAAGTCAACTCTCTACATCATCAGGGAGTATCAGATGCTGGGAGCTTGGAAATTTCAGCAAGAGCGGAGCATGATGGCCTAATAGAAGGAGTGGAGCGTAGGGACAAGCAATTCTGCATTGGAGTTCAATGGCACCCAGAAAGGAAGGGACATGACTTACTATTCTCTGCACTAATTAAAGCAGCGAGGGGTTGATGTCTGAAGTGCCATGTCAATAGGTAGTGGCAGTCAGGTTATTCGACACTAGATCTCGGAAAAAGAGAGAATTGGTGACCCTTGAAGAGGGCAAGGTTGGCCTATATGCATGTGGGATTACCCCTTACTCGCCTAGTCACATTGGTCATGCTAGACAGGCTATTTCATTCGACATCATAGTAAGATGGCTGCGCAAGAGGGGCTTCGAAGTCAATTATATCACGAATTTCACGGATGTTGATGACAAGATTATCGCGGCTGCCAATGAAGAAGGTGTTGACTTCCTAGAAATTTCCAACAGATACATCGACGACTACTTCGAATCTATGGATGCCCTGAACGTAATTAGAGCGGATGCATATCCAAGAGTAACCGAAACTATTCCGGAAATAATCGAGATGGTTGAGTCACTTATTGAGAAGGGAAATGCGTACCTAGCCGAGGATGGGGTATACTTCGAAATTGATACTTCCCCAGAGAAGTATGGTCAGCTCACGGGCCAAACCCTGGAAATGGTCAGATCCGGGGCTGGTGGGCGGGTCGACAAAACCGGTTCTGGAAAGAGGGACCATAGGGACTTCGCTCTATGGAAGATGGCGAAGCCTGGAGAGCCTTCGTGGGAGAGCCCGTGGGGAGAGGGGAGACCGGGTTGGCATATTGAGTGCTCTGCGATGTCACTCAAGCATCTTGGAGAGAGGTTCGACATCCATGGAGGCGGTTCCGATCTCATTTTCCCACACCATGAGGCCGAGATTTTCCAGTCAGAATGCTGTCTAGGGCACGATCCAGTGGTGCAGTACTGGATCCATAACGGCATGGTGAACGTAGATGGAGAGAAAATGAGCAAGTCATTGGGTAACTTCTGGACAATATCGGAGGCGTTGGAGAATGTTGACCCCCTTGTATTGAGATACACTCTGATAAACGCCCCTTATCGTCAGCCAGTAGACTTCAATCAGGTAATGATAGACGACTCGGAGATTCATCACCACAGACTTGTAGCGTGCTACGGAGAAGGGCTGGCGAAGAAAGGAAGCGCGGAATGGCGGGGATTCTCTTGGTTGGAAGAAGCTACTAGTAGATTTGAGTCGGGGATGGATGACGACTTCAATACGAGAGTCGCTCTTGTCGAAGTGCAGTCAGTGGCCAAGAGAATGGGGGCCCTGATGGACTCCGGAGGGCAGTCTGAAGAGATTGCTGCGGCCGTAAGTTGGATTTCTGAATACGCTGGAGATGTTCTGGGACTCCTTCCCGAGGATTCTGAGGTTCTGGGCAAAATACAGAGCCAGGAGAGTGCGAAGGATGAGATCTCGCAGCATGTCGAGAGTCTTCTTCTGGAGAGGGATGAAGCGAGGGAATCCAAGGACTGGGCGAGAGCAGATGAAATTCGCGATGAGCTAACAGGAATGGGAGTAAAAGTCGAGGATGGCCCCAACGGGGCTACTTGGAGAATTGAATAGTCATCAATTCTATGAAAGTGCGATATATTACCGTCATCACGGAAGTACGTGCTCTCAATGAGATCGGGTCGAATCATAGCATCTCTGGCTTTGGCACTGATGATGCTCTTGCCGGGCTGTCTCGAGGAGGTAACCTCGAGCGAACAGGAGTTCGACTGGAATCGCGACTACGTGCTAATTGACCCGAGCGGGCACGAGGATCCACGTATGTTCGTAGTAGCGGATCCCGTAGAAAATGAGACTTGGGGGAACGCCACATGGACAGTGTTCGGGAACGAGCATGGGGGAAACTGCTGCGAGCATTACCTAGCAGCGACCAAAGAGGGATGGATCCTAAACTTTGGCGGGGAATATCCGACATGGTCTGAGGACAGAGGTCTGACTTGGCAGGAATACAGGCCCACTATTTTCTCCCAATTGGGATGTCTTGAGCCAAAGCCTACTGTCCCCGGACAGGAAGGACTAGGAGAAGGAAGCATAGTTCAGGCAACCAATGGCGATCTTATCTCGATGGGGTGGTTCCCCTACCCAAGCACAAGCGGAGCTGACCAATTCTACGCTTTCTTCTATGACGCTGAGGACCAGGAGTGGAGTTGGTGCTTCAATAGGACTCCAGAGCCATTCTATGATAGATCTTGGCAGGTCGAGGTAGTAGGTCCGATAAATGGCGGTATATATGGCAACGGACCTTGGGCCAGCCTAGTTATTTCCAATTTCTGGCACCAGGTCCAGAATGTTGGAGGTCAGATATCAACTGACGGTCTGAATTACGATTATTTCGGGTTCCCAGATAGAGATGAGAGTCTGGACGTTATGGAAGTAGATCTGAGTCCCGAAAGCCTAGGGCCAGAGTGGGACTTCACTAAGCCTCACAAAGAGATGAGGGCCTTTCCAGTTCCCTCTGGTGGCCTGTACTTTCCAAGCTACTTCATAGATGGAAGTGACGCCTTTTTGGACACTTCACTCAATTGGTGGACGGGAGTGACGCTGAATGGTTCCTCGTTGCCGTCACAGTATTGCGCATTTGACTCGTCCACTGCCCTGCACTGCGTAAGCTCGGGGCAGACCTCTCTCGTGCATATGCTCTCATGGGATGGCGGGGAGACGTGGGAAAACAAGACATACAACCTCTCAGAGAGAGCCACTGAGATCGAGGAGTGGGAATTCCACTCTAGCGGGGTGCATGATCTATTCGTGCTTAACGTTAGGTTCCAGAGCGCAGATGGGCCGGACGTTGACGTTGCCTACCATGTGCGTGAGTTCTCCCAGAGCTTGGAGCCTGACGTCCTTACCTATCTCGGACAGGGTGATCTTGACTCTACTTCTGGAGCTGGGAATGACATTAGATTCGACTTCGCCAGTATGGGGATACTCCCGGATGGAGGATCGTTCATAGCATACCATGACTCGACCGATCCCGACCCACTCTTCGGGGTTGAGATGTTGATTCCCGAGCGCTATCTATAGTCTAAATTTCAGCGAATTTGGAAGTGAACAATAGTCCCATCGACCTCGAATTTGTCGGATTCTTCTGAGGGTTCACCTTCGTTCAGTGAGGACTCTCCAGCTCTAGTCTCCGATGTAATATGCTGCCAATCCCTATCCTCTAATTCCATTCCTTCAATCCAAACCGACAGTACTATCGAAGACTCTACCTGCAAATCAAGCTCCTTTCTTTTAGCTTGGATCCTTCTTGTAATGTCCCTAGCTAGTCCCTTCGATAGGAGGTCGGAGTCGGTGTGCATATCCAGGACAATGGATACATCGCCCTCCTCAAAAGATAGAGTCTGCGCGGCGAAACCATCCCTTTCGACCCTCCTGATCTCAATGTCGGACATAGTAATCTCGTATCCTGCCAGTGCGGCAATTCCCGCCTCTATCTCGAGCAGTAGTTCTTCGGGGTCAGCCATGTCTAGCTGGGCCAGAACGTCTGGAAGATCGGAACGGCACTTGGCCCCGAGTACCTTCCTATTTGGCTCAAGGACTATTCTCTGGAAGGCATCGAGGTCCCTCTCTGTAGAAAGTACCTCTACATTGAGCTCCTCTGCTAGTATCTCGCTGAAGCGCGAAATATCTGGGCCCCCGACTATCCATCCTGTCCTGCAAGGAAGCCTCTGCCTCCTGTTCGAATCCACCCTGATTCGTCTACCTGCCTCTGCTAGAGACCTCACTAGAGCCATCTCCTGCTCAAGTCCGAAGTCCCTTTTGGGTAGTGATCTGTCAACTATCTCCGAGCCGACCGGCCAGTCGGCAAGATGGACTGAGGAGCCGGTCAGGCTCCTGTGGATGTGATCTGGTGTGAAGGGGGATACCGGTGCCATGAGTCTGCAAACCACTAGTAGAACCTCATGCAAGGTATGCTGGCACGCTCTCTTGTCGTTGCTATCTGCCTCATCCCATAGCCTCCTTCTTGATCTACGGACGTACCAATTTGAGAGATCGTTGACAACGAAGTCCTCCAACCCCCTTCCTGCCTTGTGGAAGTCCCATGAGACGAAGTTCGAGTGATAGTCATCGGCCATCTCGGTGACCTTGGATAGTATCCAACGATCCAATGGACTCCTTTCACCAACTGGAACGAAGCCTGAGTCTTCATCGGGATCGAAACCATCCAGGGCCGCATAATCGGCATGAAACCTGTAGACGTTCCAGAGGGTGAGGAACATCTTTGCGTACGACTCCCGAACTCCATTGGGATCAAAATTGGTAGGGGACCATGGTGCGCTTTGTGTGGTCATGTACCACCTGATGGAATCGGCTCCCTCCTTGTTGAAGTGGTCCCAGGGGTTCACAACGTTTCCTCTTGATTTGCTCATCTTCTTTCCGTCCTTGTCCAGTATATGGCCCAAGGATAGGCATCTTCGGAAGCTAGGCTCATCGAACACTGTGGTTGCAACCGCAAGTAACGAGTAGAACCAGCCTCTAGTCTGGTCTACGGCTTCGCAGATGTAGTCTACTGGGAACGATCCTTCGAACAATTCTTCGTTCTCGAATGGATAGTGCCACTGTGCGAACGAAGCACACCCCGAATCGAACCAGCAATCCATGACATAGGGCTCCCTGACCATCTCGCCTGAGCATTCTTTGTTCGTACACACCAATTTCACGTCGTCGACATATGGCCGGTGTAGTTCCTGTGGAGCAGGGGAGTCTTCGGTACTCATCGAATTCATCTCCTCGATGCTTCCGACGCAGTGCTCGGCCCCGCAATCGGGGCAGATCCATACTGGAATGGGAGTCCCCCAGTACCTCTCCCTACTGATGGCCCAGTCCTTGATGTTGGATAGCCACTCGCCCATCCTCTTTGTCCCAGTCCACTCAGGGGCCCATTCGACGCTAGAGTTGTGAGAAAGAATCTGGTCCCTGACAGCCGTCATCCTGACGAACCAGCTGTCCATTGCATAGTATAGAAGAGGGT
>LULH01000261.1_pt1 | contig 25859 bp, 40 predicted proteins | sample 728201 | NCBI WGS metagenome assembly LULH01 (sample SAMN03860294, study PRJNA289734) | marine metagenome | biome: seawater column; feature: ocean; material: water; isolation source: Red Sea water column Station 169 - depth 100m | place: Saudi Arabia: Red Sea | collected 2011-10-15 | depth 100 m
CTATTGGACTGACTCCGATCAGTTCAAACAAATACCAATATCGTCCCTTCTACCAGAAGATAGACGTACAGTCGAAGACAAGATAGCTGACGTAATCCACGCCAGCGTTTAAAACCCACAGCCTGCACCTTAATCGGTGTGGGCTTTTTGGGTGCAAGCATCCTGCTTGTAATTAACAATCAACAGAAAGTAAAATTATGGAAAATAAAAACTATATGGAATTAGCATATGAAGATGCTGGCGAATTAGAACACGATGATTTGATGCTATTAATAGCTGATCTTTACAGAAGATTAGATGCATTAGATGCATTAGAATAACCTAAAATGAAAGCACTAATACTAGCGTTAGCAATGGTTGAAAGCAGTTTCAACCCATCCGCAGTCGGGGACAATGGAGATGCCGTAGGGCTACTCCAGATCCACGAGTGCGTTATTCAGGACGTGAACCGAGTCTACGGCACAAGCTATACGCTCGATGACCGCCTTGACCCACAAGCAAGCGTAGCGATATGCACTAGGTACATAGCCCATTGGGGACAGCACTACACTAAGATTACGGGACAACCACTTACACAAGAGGTCTGTGCCAAGATCTGGAATGGTGGTCCGTTCGCTTGGCGTAAGCAGGGTGCAGTCGCTGAAAGACTTGACCTCTATTGGTCAAAAGTTAGGAGGGCTATGAATGATTAAACTCAACACAAACCTCCAAAGTTTCTTGGACACAATGTCAATGGACTACTTCGGCATAGCTCACTCCAAAGCAATACAAGCGCAGGTGTGCGTTAAGTGCGGATGCGAGGCCAAGGAGTTCAAGGATGCCCTATCAGCCAGGGAGTACCAAATCTCTGGTCTATGTCAGCAGTGCCAAGACGAAATATTCGATCAATAAATACAATGAAAATAATATATAACGTAACAGCTACTGATACTAATAAATCAGTAAGCTACCTTAAACCAAATCAACTTCACACAGTCAGCAAGATATGTGATGACTTTGATTCAATAACAATCACAAAGGAGGCGTGGTCAAAAAATAAATATGACCTGCACTTCTCAGATAAATCAAACTAACTATGAACATAAAAATACATACCTATCCTGATGGTCGTGCTGATCATCTTGACCCCTATGACCAGATCCTGCGGATCAACGACCGAGGTGACTTTGTCCTACAGCAAGCAGGAGAGGGTCTAAGAGATGGCGATCAATATGCCATACCACCGCAGGTTAAACTACCTGCTCGCAAAATCTCGGACGTGATGCAATACTTTGCAACAAATGGGCTGACTCACACTTGGTCAGGTGACCTCGATGGTAAGTTAGATTACGTTGAGATTCACCAAGAAGGTAAGTTCGATCCACTTGTAAGGTATCCATTCAATGGGGACTGCTTCACAAGTTTAGTACAAGCTATTGAACATATTATGGATCAAGATGAATTATAGTTAATAAAAGTTTGACACAGCAAGGGTGAGTTGCCATAAAGGTGATTCACCCTTTTTTTATTTCTATGGCTCATTTCTATAACTGTAATAACATACACGAACCAGAATTTGAACCAGAGATTTCGACACCTGCAAAGGCTCGCAAGGAGCGCAGGGTTTATCCATCAGTCACAACTGTCCTAGGCATAGTAAAGGACGCATTTTTGGACAGCATATATAAGCCCAGGATGATAACCTCACTAGCTAGGGAATACCCACAGCTAGATTGGCAGGACATCGAGAGGCTGACCTATGGTACACGTGAGCATCCTATTACTGGTGACACAATCGAATCCTCTGAGTTCGGCACAACTGTTCACAAGGTCATCGAGGATCACGTTAAGTACGGATTCTTGGGCGCTGACGAACGACCCAAGCCAAGCGTATGGGACGAGTGGTCAATACCATTCATCGAATGGATACAAGCGCAGGGAGTAAGGCCAATAGCTTGTGAGAGAATCATTGCCAACAACAGAATTAAGATTGCAGGTAGCGTGGACTTCATAGGACACGACAGTGACGGCAAATTATTTCTGGCGGATTACAAATGCCGTACTAATACAAACGGCAAGGCTAAGACCTATGACAAGGACTGCCAACAGTTAGCCATTGAATCCTTTATGATAATGAAAGAACACAATTTAGAATACCTACCTGCTTGCAGGTCAGTCATCGTGGACTGCGACACACGCAAGCACTACCACAAAGAATGGACAGCCGATGAGATGCAGAAGGGCATCAGGGTCGCAAAGAAATGTGCTGAACTTTATTGGCTACTTAGAATGTAATATGAATATTAAAAAACTAAAGAAAGGATAAAATGTGGATACTACCAAAACAATTACACACCTCAGCCTATGTTCAGGATACGAAGGGATTGGGCTTGGACTCCGAAGAGTTCTCCCAAATCTCAGAGAGATCGCTTATGTGGAGATCGAAGCCTTCGCTATCACGAACTTGGTTGCAAAGATGGAAGCGCAACAGTTGGATCCAGCGCCTATCTTCACGGATCTTAAAACCTTCCCATACGAACAGTTTTGTGGAAAGGTGGACATCCTCTCAGGCGGATTCCCTTGTCAGCCATTCAGCTCTGCTGGAAAGCGTAAAGCAACTGATGACCCAAGACACTTGTTCCCATTCATTGCTGAAGGAATCCGAAAGTGCCAACCTCGAATTTTGTTTCTCGAAAACGTACAAGGAATCCTTAGTTGCAAAACTGGTGACGGAGAACCAGTTCTCCAATATGTCCTCAGAGAGTTGGAACAAATGGGTTACCAAGCAACGGCAGGAATATTCTCAGCGGAAGAAGTTGGCGCTCCTCACCAAAGAAAACGAGTCTTCATCCTTGGGCTGGCCAACAGCGAGCGTAACAGGATGCGTGGAAGGAGGAGTAGCGAAGGACGTAGAGATGACCCCAAGTGGATTCAAAGCCACGAGGGAGAATGGGACGAGCTACGGAGCGAAGTTAAGGGACGCAGTAATACATCACGAGGAGAAGAATTGGGCTACGCCTCAAGTAACGGATACGAGGACAGATGTACGGATGCCGTCAGAGAGGAGCGCAAAAGCCAAGAAGGGCGGGTGCAAGAACCTCAGAGAGGAAGTAATGCAACCCCAAAACTGGCAGACACCAACAACAAGGGATTGGAAGGATACGGGGGACATCAAAAATTGGAAGAGTATAAAGAATCATCAGATATCTTTACCAAAACAAATTGGCCTTCAAGACCAAGCCAAGCCCAATATGAATGGGAAGAGCCAAGAGTCGTGGGGAACACCAAGAACTTCTCAGGCAATGTCAGCCAGAATAACAGAGAACTTGGTCAATCGACAAATGGGCAATCTAGAGGAGCAACAAGGGAAAGAATCAGTAGGCAGCAGACTGAATCCCAATTGGGTAGAACAACTGATGGGACTACCAGTAGGGTGGACGCAATTACCAACCGAGTGGACCGATTAAGATTACTTGGGAATGGCGTAGTAAATCAGACAGCTGCCAAAGCATTTGTAACTTTAATTAATCAGATATTTAATGACTAAATGACTGAATACTGCATTGAATACAAGCGTGACGATATGCCTGAGAACTACACTGGTAAGACATTTAAATGGGCGCACAATGAAAAGGAGGCTTTTGACTATATCCTTAAAAAAAGACCTGAAAAGGACGGCACTTGTGTATTCAAACGAGGCGGTACTGGCAAAATAATTTCAATAAAAAAATTAGTACAAATTAACGTAAAGTAATGCAAGAAACATCATCCGAATCCATAAGTAGTTTTATACGCTGGGCTTCCGAACGCATAGCTCGTGAAGTTGAAGAGAATGAAAAGATTGAAGAGGAGACTGGTGTTAAAAACTATCAGCCTGACTCAGTATTTGCTAGATTGTACACTGAGGATGACAAAACAAAAGCAATAAACGGAGTGAACTATTACAGAGATCAAGGTATGAAAATGCCTGACGCTTGTGAGAAGTACGGAATATCTACCTCAAGCTATAGCAAATGGAGAAGGCTACTCAAGTTACCTAGATACAAACGCAAATGACTTACCTGCCCCAGAATAAAATCAAGGAATACAGAGAGGCTCACAAGCCAATCAGTTGTCCTATATTGGACATAAAAACAAATGACTGGGTAGTGGATCACGACCACCAGACTGGCCTTGTAAGGGGTGTTATATCTAGGCAGGCTAACAGCCTTCTGGGTAAGGTTGAGAATTTCTACCTGAAGATGTGCAAAGGACAGAAGGAACAGCTACCAAATACTTTGGAGGCAATGGCCTCATACTTAGAGCAAGAGACTTTAGATGTCCTTCATCCAGTAGGACTTACACAACTTACAAAGAAATTTAAATATAGTTTGACAGCCCACGAACAAGCTTTAGAACTAAAATCTATAGGGGGAAGCGAAGCTGATATAGGTTCTTGCAGGAATCAAAAACAGCGAGCCGAACTCTACCGCAACCTAATAAAAAATAAATATGAAGGATAAAAACATACATCAAAAACTCCAGGGGATACAATCCTCTTTGAAAGCCCCAAAGGGGCAGACTAATAAATTCGGTGGCTACCGCTATCGTTCCGCAGAAGACATTCTTACAGCCGTAAAGCCACTGCTTGCTGAATGGGAATGTAGTTTAGTTATTACTGACGAGATGGTTGAGGTTGGGGGTCGAGTATATGTAAAGGCAACAGTAGTCCTAGCATCTACATTAGAAGGCTCTGAATACTCAATAAACGTGAGTGCATTTGCTCGTGAAGCAGAAGCTAAGAAGGGTATGGATGATGCACAGATAACTGGCAGTGCTAGTTCCTATGCTCGTAAGTACGCCTTGAATGGTCTCTTTGCTATTGATGATACCAAAGATCCAGATGCTACCAACACACACGGCAAGGACAAGTCCCAAGCTGTTACTGCACCAACTGAATTTTAACCCAAATAATAATATGGAATACGATAATACAAACAGCGGAGCATTCTTTGTGAATGACCGCAAGCAAAAGGAGACGCACCCTGACTACACTGGTAAGATCAATGTAGAGGGTAAGGACTACTACCTCAAGGGGTGGAAGAAGAAGGCAAAGAGTGGGACAAACTTTATGTCCCTAGCTGTTAGCCCAGTGGAACAAAAAGAGCAAGCATCTGCGGGCGCATCATATAACACTGACTCGCCTTTTTAAGTAATGTCCTCATTCGACAAGGAATGGTGGGATAAGTTCCGCCGTGAGGAAGTGGATTCCATACTGGAGATGACCGCTCACAAGAACAACGATTACACTGGAGGAGAGACCTGCGATAATCCATTCGCTAACTTCGATGGTTCAACCGAGTTCGGTGTTCATCCCCTAACTGGAATCTGCATTCGGATGCAGGATAAATTCCAGAGAGCTAAGGCTTTCTGTGCTGATGGATCGCTTAATGTTAATACAAACGGCGACCAATCCAAAGACATATTCCGTGACCTAATTGGCTACTCATTGATAGCCATAGGGATGCTCGAAAGAGAAGAATCGGAGTAAGTCCTTGTGCTAGAATGCTTGGCTCTCCGCATCCTGCGGGGGGTTCAAGTGTTCAACAATTCTTACCAACGAAACAAGTATGACTAAATTAAAAGAAGCAGCTCAGGTGTCCATAAATCTACATAATGAAATTGATTCCTACAAGCTACCCCAAGATATCCGCATAAAGCATAATGCAATAGGTCAACTACTTCGTTCTCTGTTAACTGCACTTGAAGATGAACGAGTTCGACCTGACGACATATCAACAGCCACATAGTGTAAAGGCTGAAGAGAAGCTCATAGCTTCTTGTTTACTGGAGACTAATCCAGAAGTTTATGACAGCGTTAGCTCACGGCTTTCGCCAGAAGATTTTTATACAAAGCGTTGCCAATACCTATTTGAAGCCATTGGTGCTTTAGCAGAACAACGCAAGCCACTAAACGAAGTAGCACTTACTGAGCATTTAAAAGCCTCAGGAGGGCTTGATGAGGTCGGGGGCATAGCAGGTATACTTGACATAATGAACGGCGCTTCTACGGCTACTGAGGCGCAATTCCTTGTGCATACACTGGTAGAAAAGTCAAAGCTACGTAAGATAATACGTGCATCTAGGCTTGCTCTTGAACAAGCTGAAAGTGAAAAGGTTGATGCCCAGAGCATACAATCCAAACTTGAGGCTACCATTAACGACATACCTAATGAGTCCGACAAGGAGTCCAACATAGGTACATCTGCTCGTTGTATTATTGAAGAGATTGACAGCATCAGGGATGGTACATTTAAACCAGATGTAGTAAGGACACACGCTAGTCGATTGGATAACTATCTAGGTAACCGAGGCATAGCGGCAGGTGAAGTAATGACAGTAGCAGCACCTACATCCTGCGGTAAGTCAGCCCTAGCTTTGTACATAGCCCTACAAGCTGTAAAGAAGGACGGCCATAGCTGTTTAATATTTTCTTTTGAGATGCCACAGAAGCAACTGACCAGACGTATGATACAGATTATGTCAGGCGTAAACCTGCGTACTGTTGAAGAAAAAACAGCTTCAGATGCACAAGTACAGCGTGTCAAGGACACAGCAAAGGAGATTGAGAATCTACCAATCCACACGGCGCACTCAGTGCGTGGTGCTGATGACCTCTTCAGCCAGACTCGTAGGTACGTTAACAAGAAGGGCGTAAAGCTAGTGGTCATTGACTACCTACAACTGATACCATTTAACTCAAACAAGATGAGCAAGAATGAGGGCATAGCCAACATCTCTCACCGCATCAAACAAATGGCACTGGAGCTTAACATAGCTGTGATACTACTGTACCCATCAGGCGGTGACGTTGAGTCCAGCAAGGACAAGGACTACAATGGACCTTATACAAATTTAATATACAAGTTAGCCAAGAACAGAGAAGGGGAGAGAGGAGTCGAGGACTTCTTTAAATTTTATCACTGCATAGGGAGGTTTTTATAATGAAAGAAATAGAAGTAGCTCACGCACTAATGGACGCTTACCCCGATATGCCAGAGCTACGGCCAGCCATTGACAGAAGTAGTCCCTTTGACTTTGAGAGTGATGTGTACCTAATTGAGATAAAGGTACGCCGTAAGGCTTATGACCCCTGGGTGATTGAGGTGATGAAGATTGACACCAACATAGGCATAGCAGAGTCAGTAAAGAAACAATTTATTTATGTAACAGTGTACAAGGATACCATATACGTATGGAACATAACCAAGATGAAAAAGGCTGACTATGACTTCGGGATTGAAAAGCGTGGTATGCCTCACACAACTGACTTTGGAGGCAGGGGTATGGTTACTAAATTAGTAGGCTATCTTTGGAATAAGGATGCAATAAAAATTGACATCAGTAAAAAATAAACCAGTATGAAACTATGACAGACAAAGACTTACAATACAACCTTGAGAGGGTTCAAACAAAGATCGAGATGATACGCCAAGAATCCAGGGTTCTATCCTATAAGATTGATCGTATGATGGAACAACGTAAGGAACTACAAGCTGAGAAGCGTCAACTCAAGAATCTAGTTGAATCCTACAATGTATAATAACTTTGAGGTAAGCTGACGGAGTAATCCACAGCGGGAGTTTTAGCAGTGTAGTTCTCCTATTTGATTCCTCAGTGGTAAGGTAGCCTCACCCTTAGTTGATTGGGGGTGGGGCTTTTTATATAGCACCAGGAGGAACTAAGAACGGACGTTCTCCTTCACGTGCCCTTCTCATATACTCTCTGCGCTCTCTCTCCTTTCGGAATCCAAATATCCTATTAATAACATCAGAGAATGGTAGCAGGGTAACAAACTTACTTTCAGTAATTGCCCTCTCTCCACTTGTGACACGACCAACTTCACCAAGTATGTCGGTAAACTGTTGCACGGCTACTGGTAAAGTAAAGTCAAGCAAGGCCTCTCCAGCACCTTCTTTACGGATTTGAAAAGCAGTATATCTGCTGACTCCAGCTATGCGGAAGATGCCATTGAAAAGATAGTCACTCATATACCCAATCCTTCCAGCAAGAAAGTCCTTGAGTGCGTCCACTGGAAATCCAGCCATAACCATAAATGTAAGTAACAATGCTAGATCCTTGGATGCTTTTATTCTTTGAGCTTTAGTTCCTCTAGCCATATTTACTAACATACGATCCTTAACAAAGTTAAGTTGCTTAATCATAAAGGACTTCATAGCTACAAACAACCTTAGGTTGGGATTGTTAACAATACCTAGAGCCATTTCAGCCTGTGTCAAAGGTTGTGTCTCAGCCAGTTTGTTGAACAGTAGACTACGTATGTAGGCTGAGTTTCTGTTACCCTCCTTAAGGTCAGCAATAAGTTTTACCTGCTCTTGTTCACTGTAACCCATAGCTGTTAACTCAGCCACAAACTTTTTGGAGTTAGAAGAGTTGCGGTCCTTGTAGTAACCACGAGATAGTTTTCTGTATCGGTTGTAGTTAGCAGTAAGGTTGGTCTCCTTCATTATCTGGTCCAACTTGGTAAACCCAGTAGCCTTTAGTCCAAGCCTAACAGCTTTTTCTAAAGCCCTGTTGTCACTTGAGAACTCAGCGCTGACCTGCTGTGTGTCAATGCCGAAGTCCTCACCCTTGAGTCTTTGTCCAAACATAGCTCCAGCTGTTCCAAGTACACCGTTGTCCAGCATAATAAATGGAAGGTCATAAAGCTGTGACAGTGTTGATGTGAACTCAACCAGAAGTGTGCCGTATCCAAATGTTCTTGCTATTTGTAAATAAATCCTTTCACCCTGCTGTGCAGTTAGAATCATTCTAAATATGTCGGGCACAGTATAGTCAGCATTCTCGTTAGATATTTCACCATTAGCACGAAGCTCTTGTATTAACTTACCAAGCTCACTGGCAACTGGCACTTTAATCTTGTCACCCTCAGTTGTGAATCTACGTCCTACTAATTTAACATTCTCTGTTGCTGACACTATATTAAATATGTAGTTCTCCATTGCCACCGATGGGTCCTCGTAAGCATCCAGTAAATCATCAGGAATGACGTCATCTAAATATGCAGTTCTTTCTTTTAAATTACCAGGAATCTTTGAACCACCACGAGTCTTTGTACCCATTGTAAACACATCCCACTGCTGTGCTTCGAATGCAGCTGTTCTGTCGGAACCAATTTCAATAACTACCTCTCCAGCTAATTTTAAGTTAGCCTCAGTTGGTGTACGTCCATTTAATTGGTCCTCTAAAACATCAAGTCTTGCCTTTTCTATTTTTTTATTTCTCTCGTCAATGTAATTTTCAAAGGCTTCATTTAGTTCGTTGCCAGAACGGTTTTTAACCTTATCAAGATCCTTAATCCTGCGAGGCATATACTCAGGTAAGTAACCAATATCTACACCCTCAGCCTCTAGGTTAGCTCGTAGTTCATCAAGCACTGGACGCACCTCAAGATTGTAATCATTGAGCATATCGTACTTGCGTAGCAATTTATTTTGTTCTTGAATGAGTGGATCAGCTTCGGGATCACCAGGTGGACTGTACAGAAGTAACTGCTTAAGTCTTCTCTTGTCCTTTTCGTTTTTAATGCCTCTGTATTTTTTAAAGAATGGTGCAGTCCTTGTTTGGTAATTAAGTACACGTCCTTGTATTGCACCGTAGTAATCCCTGACAAGTCTCTTTAGTCGAGGGTGTATCGAGTTAAGCACAGAACTTAATGTAAATAAATACTTACGTGCAAAGTTAAGGTTTAGTTTCTTTTGACTAGGTGGTTTGCCTGACTCGGCTACCTCTTGTGATGTTACTTCAGCATTAGGATTAACGCTAACTGAGTACGCTAGGGACTGGTCAACAATCTTTTGGTTCGTCGGCCTAGCATTGGGATCAGCTGCTTGTAAAAGCTCCGCAGAGGCACGTATAATACCTGCTGTGGACCTTGTGTAATAAAACTTTCAGTAACGTCACCGTACAGTAACTGTTGTATGGCAGCACGGCTGTATTCAGCACCGAACTGTGCGTCTGTCTCCAGACCTGAGTAAACCTCTGCAATAGCTGTACGTTGTTCTGGTGTAAGGCTTTTGCCTAAGCTGGACATAAAGGACTGAAAGGCTTCGCCCTCTTTTTTTCCCTTGGCTTTTTGTAAGATAACCTTGGACATTGCTGCGTGAATCATCTCCTCACGCATCACGGACTTGATGTAAGCGTCATCAACAATGTCTATTTGCCCAGCAGACTGTAGCTCTACAATCTTAGCTGAGTTTATTTCAATAACTCCAGTGGTTGCATTGTACCTGGCTACACGTTCAAGGTTAGGATTTACGTTTATGGAAGTCCCAATCTTACTGACTATTTCACCGAAGGTATCCTCGATGAAATTCTGTATCCTACTAGCTTCTGCTTGTGAAGCGGTTTGTTCCCCTTGGCCACCTGCGGGGGTAGCCCCTGCGGTTACCTCTGGTTCTCCGACACTCACCTTGTCGTAAACTGAGTGTTTCTTGCCCCTTATATCAATTTCTCCTATAACCTTACCAAGTTTTACCTTGCCTCTAGTAGTGGGTCTTCCTCTGGGTTCACTCTTTTTGTCGGGATAAGTTTTAAGGGTAAGTGGTTTGGAGCTAGTAAAATCCAAAGTGTAAAAATGTTTAGAACCTTGTTCTACTGAAACTATCGTACTTGGTGCTTCGTCAGGAGCTTTAGTCCATTTCCATCCAGCTTTTTGTTTAAATAAATTTGTCCTTACTAGCGAACCCTCTTCAGAAGCCTTCTTGTCAATAATTGTATTGCTTGCATTATCACTAGTTTCTAAAACTGGGCGACCTTTTTCAATTCGTATACTACCCCCCTCAAAGGTTTGGTCACTTAAATCTTGTTTGGTTTCCAAATCAATAAATCGACCATCTTCGTATTGATCAGGTGAAAATTGCTGAAAGAATGGAGGTGCTGTTATAGCACCTTCTCCAACGAATCTCCTGGGCATAAATGTTGCAGAAGCCTCTGCCGTTACCTCAGGCTCAGGGGCAGGTGTAGGTTCTTGATCTGTTTGTTTTTTAAAATCTTGATTACCAAATTCTTCATCTGTCATCCTCTTTAATGAGCCATCTGCCCTACCTTGCTTTTCTCTAATCGCTCTGTCTCTTGCTAGTTTTGCTCTTTTAATACGGCGAGGGATTACAACCTCAAGCTCATTAATTGCTTTTTCACGAGCGCCTTTTTTCCAAGTTCCTTCTGACTCAGTTGTATCAAACGCTTCTTGGGTGTTTTCTAATTCATTTTCTGCATCTTTAACTCTATTTTCAATTATGTTGTCTAGTTCTTGGTCAGATGCATTTCCCCAAAATCTTATTTTATCTTTTGAAGTGTCAATCTCAGGTTCTGGTTCAATTGGCTTTTGTACAACTATAGTACCTTCCCTTGCTGTTTTCTTTAGGGACTTGTTTGCTATCTCTTGTGCTTGTTGTTCATTGTCAGCTTCTACCTTAGTAGAGGTGGGTTTACCAGTGCTTTCATTTGTGTAGTTAACTGTAAAGGTTTGCTTTTGACCTTGTTCTTTTTCTTCGACTTCCTTTGTTTCCTTGGGTGTCCTAATACCTGCTACTGCACCACCAGCTCCACCGAACAAACCTCCAAGTACGGCACCACCTAAACCAGCAGCAACAATCTCTTTGATGGCTTCATCGCTATCAAGTGGTAAACCAGCTTGGTATCGTTCAAGTACAGTCTGGCCCATCTCTGTAGGAGCTTCTATAATACTTCCTGTGCCAGCACCAACAGTTGCCTTTGTTAAAATACCACCTTGTAGTTTCATCAAAGGGGTACTTAAAAATTTAGCACCAATAGCAGCAAAAAGTGAATCCAGCGCTGATTGCGGTATAGCAGCAAGAGCAGCAGCTCCTTCATCCATTTCAACCTTGTAACCTTTTTCAATAGCCTCCTTTTGACGTTCACGATTGGAACCATAGAAGTAAGGCATATTAGCTAAAAAGCCTCCAACAAATGCACCTATTGGTACTGTAAGTGGAGCCAATGGACCTCCAAGCAAACCAATCGCACCTCCTGCTCCAGCACCAGCAAAGGTAGTTGCCATCTGTGGGGCTGACTGACCTGCTAGTTCAGCAACGTAATCATAGGCACCAGCTATACCATCTCTGTCAGTAATGGACTGCTGCTCTCTAAATCTTCTGGCATCTATCTCAGCCTGATTATTTGCAACTATGTCACCACCCAGTTGTTGGAGGGACTCAGCATCAAGAATATTGCCTATGCCCTCAAGGCTTGAACCATAAGCTTGCTGTAGGTTGTCAATACCTTGAGCAATGCTACGACCTATTACAGTTCCTGGATCTTGGTTAACTACGTACTCAGAAAAAGCAAACTGAAGAATATCTTGTTCGGATGCTCCATCTTTATGTCTAATAGTTACTTGTTCGCCATTAGGTAATTTGACTTCGGATTCAGCCATTGTTTACCTTTTGGTTTCTAAATCAGTTTGCTCCTTGTTATTTTTTTTTACTAGTTCCAGTCCAGTATTTTTGAGGTCTTCTAATTTAGCAGAAGTTCTTTGCATTCTTGCGTACTCTTCAAAACCTGGCATATTCTGTACTACCTTGGGAACTGGCACTTCAACCTTATCAAAAGGTCTTAGTGTTTCCTTGTTGGGAACTAACATATATGCTTCACCAGATTCTGGTTTAAACTTAATTTCTCCAAACTCAGGTCTTTCAAGTAAACGAGCTACTGATGTGATCTCACTGGCTGTTGGTGCATCACCTGGATCACCCATCTCCATAAGAAAACTCAGTGTTGGTTCAGCACCACCTAATGTTTTTACTGCAATCTTTGCATCCTCAAGGTTTTTAATACCTAGTTGATTACTAACATCTGGGTTAGCCTTAGAATAATTAAGAACCATTTGTGCTGCCGATTCAGTCAATGCTTTTTCTTGTTTCTTTTGTTTGTTAGCCTGGATAGCACCACCAATAGCAGCGCCCAACTGTGCCATACCCTCTGCTTGTATGTTAGCAGCATTTGTAAATCCACTGAAGTCCAATGCCCCTAGTCGTGGGTCAACCCTTGTTCCTACTTGAAATGCCATATTATTTAATCCTTGTGTTCATCCATTTACGGATGATTGTTTTAAGCACTGGTTTGTTTGATATGAACTTAGCAAAGCGTTCACCATACTTTATGTACAAGTTACGGAACCAGGCGGGTGCATCATTTTCTAGCCAAGTACGGAACATTAACCATTTAGGATTCTCGATACCGTACACCTCACGTGCTACCCAACACTTTCCCATAAAATATCCACCACCAATCGCACCTAACGCACTCATTAATCCAGAACTACGTGTAGCATCAGCTTGTGCCGCACCAACTTGACGTGTTTGTCCAAATGCACTAGCACCCGCTTGTCTAGCCTCAGCACGTAGACCACTACGTACCTGCTCACGTCCAAGCAATTCAGCTGCTACAGAGCTTTGGTCACCTATACGACCCCTTGATAAGGAGCCAGCCCTAGCTGCTTGTTCAGCCATTCTGCGGCGTTCTGGAGATAGTTCTCCTTCACCTTCAGCAAATAGTGTTTCAGCTTGTTGAGCTGCTAGGTCAGCTAGTCGAGTTGCTTGTGGATCAGCTGCACGGAATGCCTCAGTTACCTCACCGCCAAGATCTTTTAATCGTGCAATTTCTCTTTCTTTAGCTTCATCTTCTATAGGTGCAGCTTCCTCAGCGGCACGTCTTTGAAGTTCTATTAATCCAGCTTGACCATCTCTGCCAAACAGTGCTGCCTCTTGTTCAGCTAATTCTAGTGCTGTGTACTGAGGACGGAATCTTTTCTCTGCTTCAATCAGACGATCCTGCAACATTGGATCAGTAATACCTTGCGCTCTACCAAAGTCAGAACCAAATAGGTATTCGCCCATTGCCTTACCTGGATCAATCGCATCAGGTTGTTGTATTGTTGTACGTCCTTTGCCCATCTTATTTAATTATTTAATATTTTTTTAAAAAATCTATTGGTGTAAGTTATTCGTGTAGGTTGGCCACCTCTAGGTCTTATAGCTATTTTATTCTTTTCAAGAACCTCTGGGCAACGACTTAGAAAATCCCTTGCAATATCCTTGAAGGCATCCTCACCTTTAGCAAAAAGAAATGCTAAAAATATACTATCTCCGTCCTCTCTGTCAGCCTCCCAGTTATTGATAAATTCCCATCCATCGTCCTCGTTGCAATTATACCACATAAAGACACCACGAATAGAGGTATCCTCATTGTAGTGAACGATTAATGTTTGCTTCGCCCAGTGATAGGCTACCATTAAGCGTATAAGTTCTTTGTCCCAGTCCTCGAACACCCTTCCGTTCTCGTGTTCAATACAGAAGTCCACCACCTCATCCATAGCAAGGATAGCATCCTTTTGAGTTCTATTCTCAAGAGCTACTTGTACGGATTGAAGTAAACGATTGTATCCCATTAGGTTAGTTTTGTAATATGGATATATACGTCATCTGCTTGCCAAGCATTGTTTGATGCAAAGCTGACAGGTGAAGCGTATAAGGCTAACTTGTCTGTTGATGTATTACTTACTGTTCTAATATATTTTATGGAAATAGGCATATATTGAGCAACATCATACGGAATGTCTTCTTGCAATAAATTAGTACCAGATGAAGTTGAGCTAACAAGACGTAATCCATATTCATCAGAACTTGTGGTATCATTGTCTATAAATGACCCAGATATGTCTATGAAGTATGTACCAGTTGAAGCAAATGTAATATTGCCTGATGAAAAACTTACAATGCTGTCAGGATCAAAAACCTCTGACATATTCTCAAAGTAATAAGTACTACCTGGGTTAGCACCAGCATCAGCACTTTTTATTATAGCTGTATTTTTAGTAGCTGATTGACCATTAGCAACAGCAGTAGTAACAAATGCTGTTGTAGCTACTCTAGTTGTGTTGTTCCCAGCTGACTGAGTTGTGGTAGTAGGGTTACCACCTAGAGCAACATCATCAGATATATCAACCACACCTGCATTGGTCATTGTGGCATCACCACTAAGGGCTGCTGCTGTAAAGCCAGTTCCGTCACCAATAAGTATTTGTGTATCAGTAACTGCCTTAGCGGATATGTCTCCCTCGGAGTTAGCATCACGCACCATTACAGTATTAGCAGCAACGTGTTGCATCTTTGCAAATGTAACACCAGTAGTTGTACTAGAACTGTCAGCTAACTTAACGGTTGTAATACCACCATCCTTTACAATAATTTTTTGTGGGCTTGAGCTATCAAGTGCAGTGCTTGTATCGTCAACAGCCCCTGATGCAAATGTTGCATTATCTACAAGGGCATCAAGGTTAGCTGCTGTAACTTGATCGCCTGTTGTAAAATCTGTACCTTTTGATAAAATTGCCATTACTGTGCCTTTTCAGTTGAACGGAATGAGATAGCGCCATCAGCCTCAATAGCCCTTATCTTTGGCCGTCCTGTTGTATTATTAATTGTAAATTGTAAACCGTATCCACGTCTATTACCTATTCTACCACGTATGGATACATCTTCTGCTTCAGGTAAAGCGGAACCAACAAAACTATTAAGTGTTCCTATGGAAAAAGTTGCATCAGGGTTCTCTGTTTCAGCGGATATGTCAAAGTCAGAGGCAGTTGATTCGCCTGACTCAATGTGCATATCAAATTTTTTCCAATTTTTTCTATCCAAAGTTTGTAGTGTATATTGACGAGTAGTAAGAGAACCATCCACATTTATATTTTTTTGTGAACCACCTATCTGTGTTATGACTCGATCAACACCATCAACTCGTGCATCCAATCTTTGTACGCCACCAATATCGTTGACTGCGTATACACCTCTATTGTCTCCTGCACCAACAACCAACAGGTTTGATATGTGGAAGTCAGCATCATTTACCTGGTCAATACTTTCCCACTGTTTGTTTAAAAAATTATAAACAAGCACAGCGTTGTTTTTTGTTGATGTGTCCAGTGGCACAGCAATAAAGTAACGATTATCAAAGTAAGCAGCTACTGAGTTTTCCCAATATGTTTTGTTTATTCTTTGTACAGTTACATTGATTGGTTCGCTAAGTGGTGTTTCAGTACCACGTAGATTGTACTCATCAAAGAACTGTGTACTATATACACCATTGTCAGAAAGAAATATAACTTGATTACCTACTTGTATGATTGATTGACGTGCAACACAACCTACCTCATTTGTAAGTAATCGAGTACTAGCTCCTTGCAGTGTAGTAGTATTAGATATTAGGTGAATGCTGTTACGGTTGAACACCATTAAGTTATCCTCTGAGAATGAGTGCAGTGCTACATTGAAGTCAGCTTCACCTGCATTAAATCTGTATTGAGCAAATATTTTATCGTAAGTGTCCGTATCCAAGATGTCAGATGCTATTACCTCATCAAGTATCCCTCTGGATGTAAATGAATCAGTGGATGCATCCACGCTAAAATTAAATGGCATAACTAATCTACGCTGATGATAAACAGCATAAGGCGGTGCTGGCATATGGGTAAATCCTAGACCTACAGATACCCTCTTCGTAAAGTGTACGTCCGTTTGATTGCTTACGTCATCACTATTAACAAAAAACTTAAATGCAGAAGAAGTAGCTTCTGATACTGTAAATTCAGTTCCTGCTGTAAGTGTGCTACCACCTGCGGTTGTAAGCGTTACTATATCTCCTTCAGATAAAGTGTTAGATACAGTAACAGTAGCTAACCCATTTGTAATTACAAAACCTGTTGCAGCTAAATTAGTAGGTTGTGTATAAGTACCACTAGCTACCTTTGTAAAGGCTGGTGTGCCACTAAATGATCCATTCCATTCTAAAGCTGTGCTACCGTTGCGGAATATAAACACTTTGTTAAATGCTTGAAGCATTGATACACTTGATGAAACACTTAAACCTGATGGGTAGGCAATATCCGTAGTAGCACCTGTGGCTATGTTTACAGCAACAGCCTTTACGTTTGCTGCAAAAATAATGTACTGACTAGCTGATGCATTAGGATCAGAGAAAGCACAGGAACCATAAATAGCATTTACAGCATCGTCATCAAGTATGCCAAACTTTACTGTAGCTGTACCACTTGCTGTTCCTGTATATGTTTGATCAGCTATTGTAATCTGAGTACTGCTATTTTTTGTAAAAGCACGATTGCCGTTAACAGCTGGACCAGTACTCATTGTTACTCCTGATATATTAACTGTTCCAGAACTTGGAAAGTCAGTAGCTGTAACATTTGTCAGAACTACAGTAGCATCAGTCCTTGTGGCTGTTACTGATGTATCATCAGCTACTAAGGTAAATGGAAGAGTAAGAGCTGAAGAACCTGATGACAATGGGTTTGATATTAAATCAATGCCCTTGCGTACTTGTGCTTCGCCCCTGCGGTCAGTCCTTAGATTCTGTGCATCAGCAAGCATACCCGCTGGCAACTGGTCAGGCCGTAGGCGGTTATTGAACCCAATAAAACCAACATCACCATCCTTGGCAATGCGGTCATCCAATGCTCCAAACTTGCTGTACTCGGCCATTAAGCAGTTAAACCTCTTCGCTTGCTGTACATTTTATGATGAGCTGTATGTCTTGCAGTCCCTCTTTTAAACGGGCTTTTAGCTTGTACAACAAAGTCCTCTAGTTCAAAAACAGGCATACGCTCAACTGATGCATCAACCTTTGGTTTTACTTCAGGTGATTTTTTAGAACTAACTATTTTGTTAGCTAAATTATATGCAGCAGTGCCTTTGCGTAATTTAACTTTTTTTGGCATATTAGTATTTATTATTTTGGTTTGCTTGCTTGCCAATCTTTCATAGCTTGTTGATACCTTACCTCAGAATAATTTCTTCCTATTTTGAAATCCCGCTTTTTTGGTTCTCTTTTTTCCCACTGCGCTATTCTTTTGGCAGTTGTCATACGTGGTCCATTTTTACCTGGAGTGTTTCTACTTGAACCGCTACCACTTGTCTTGGTACCATTTTTAACGCCACCATTTTTTGTAGTTGGTTTTGATGTATTCCCGTGAGTTTTTTTAGGCTTAACTCCTAGCTTTGATTTTGATTTTAAAGTTGGTTTTGATTTACCAAGCTTTGCACGTTTGCTTATACTTCTTATATGCTTTCTCATTGTATTTTTATATATATTATTAATTGTTAACATTTCCAGCGCCGTAGGGCTAGTGCCTTACGAGTTGGTCTTCCTTTTGAATCCTTCATTGGCCCTTTGACACCAGCCATTCTGGCACAAAATGATTTCTTACGAGCAAGTTTCTTTCCTGTTGGCTTGCTCTCAGTAACTGGTGGCTTTAGGTTAGCCCCAGTCTTACGTTTAAAGTAAGCACGTCCTGCTGCGGTAAGTCCACCCTTTTTACTTTTATGTTCTTTCCTCATCAATACCTTTGTGCTTATCAGTAATATGTCTTTCTTGTATAAGTATCTTTAGTTTCATATTAAGACGGATCATATCATTGTCCAGTGCTTGTATTTGTTTCTTTAATTTGCCAAGTGATCCTCCGCAATCACCAAGGGCTGGGTTCACTGTATTGGTTACCCATTTCCAAATGTGCCAAACAAAGAAACCTAGACCTATTAACGCAATCAACGAGAAGCCAAACTTGGCTACTACATCTGCCCAATGTTGGAACTCGTAACCGCTCATTAGTCATCCCTGCAATCTTCTTTACCTTCGCTTGCAGCAATCCTTTCTAAGTTTGGTTCACAATTAAATGCACAAGAAAACTGTGTATCAATTTTAATTATGTCGTTGTTCATAGTATCTACTTTATTTTCTAAAGATATAAGAGCCTTTGACAATCCAGTGATTCTGTCGGATACTTGCTTAAGTATAAATTTTAAAATAATAAACAAAAACCAACCAATGGCTAATGCGGATGCAATAGGTATTCCTACTTGTTCTACAAAACTTAATATATCTCCCACCATTATTAGCTCCTTACTTTTGCTCTAGGTGTATTGGCAACAACTGTTTTCTTGGATTGCTTTTTCTTCCTAGCAGTTGCTGCTCTTTCTGACTTCGATAGGCTAAGAGCCTTTCTTTTAGGTAAGCAGCGGTCAGGGTTCTTCTTGTCCTTAGACGTTCCGCAAGGTCCTTTGATGCTTCCATCAGTTCCAATACGTACCCAGTTTTGTTTCAGCCATTGTTTTAGTTGAGCCATTATCTACCCTTGCGTTTACCTCCCTTTGCTTTCTTAGCGTAGTTAGGATCCTTGCAGTACTTAGAAGCAGCTAGGTTAGCGTACGCTGATGGATAAGTATCAAACGTACGTCTAGCCCAAGCCTTGCCTTCAGGGCATATCTTACCCCCGCTTTTTGCTTTTCTTTTTGCTGGCATTGTTTACAATTGATTTAAGTAACTTAGCTTGACCTGCGTGAGCCTTAGAAGCCTTCTCAAGTTTTCTTGCGACTGTTAGTATTTTTCTTTGCATTTCGACCCCTTAGTTTCTTAAAGTCAGCCCCAGTAATTTTATTACGAGGGGCGGCAACCCTAGCTAACCTTTTTTGTTTTGGACTATACTTGCTAAATGGCATTACTTCTTTTTTCTTTTGACCATTTTTTTAGCAACTTTTTTGGCTGGCTTTTTACCACCCTTCATCATTTTTCCATAGTGACCTGGCATAGTATTATCTCCTTGTTTTATGTTATAGTGTACTTCTTATTTTAAAGTAGCAGAATGCTACAAATCCTCCAATAATCAATGCTATCCAAAATCCAGTGTCGCTCATCTCTGGGATGGCTGCATTGAAACCTGTAGTTGAAATTTGACCTGGGGCATTTACACGAACAGCCAATGACCCCATTGTATTAGGAGTAAAGGATGCAAACACAGCAGCATAAGTAGTATCATCCGCTAGTGTTATAGTTCCCTGAAATGCTTGGCTCTCTCTGTCAAATGATTGAAAAGTATTTTCTTGGCCACCGCCAAAGCCTATACCTGCTCCATCGTTAAATGCCCAAGGTTCATCAATTATTAGATTAGCTTGTAAGTTATCGTAGATTAATAACGATGTATCCGTTACATTGTTGGTTAACTTACTTGAGTAATTATTGAACTCAAAATCGCCCCCAGTAGTTGTAGTAAAAACCAGTGGCTCGTAGTAAGTAAGCCCGCCCTCTGGATTAAAGTCCTGAACAACATTAGTATCATCAATGTTTACTATTAAATCGTAGACTACACTGTTTAGTTGTATTGCACCCCAAGCTATAGAAACTGTAAGTACAGTAGCTAATAGGTATTTTACTTTTTGAAAATAGATGTACATATCGAAGCGAACTCCTTGAACATACGTATAAAGATGTTATTCTTAGGTAAGAACATTGCAATGATAGATACTATACCTATGTAGGCAAACATCATACCAAGGAGATTGTCCTTATAGTTATCGAGCAAGTATTGTATCATATGCGATTCTCCCCTGGTCCGTCTGGCGAGACTGTTGTTATGTCTGGATCAATTGGTAAAGCTTCTTGAGTTGGCACAGGTTCTGCTCCCCTAGAGGGCTTTGTTTCCTGCGATTGTCTTGGCTCCTGCCTTGCCTCTTGTTTATTTTCTTGTTTGGTTTCTTGCTTTGATTCCTCTTTTGCACTTTCTTCTTTTCTTTGCTCTTTGGATTCATCACTTGAATTACTCTTTTCCTTGGTATTTTCCTTTGCCTCTTCCCCCTGATCCTCTCCTTTATCTTGTTTAGTTTCTTCAGTTTTCTGCGTCCCCTTTTCGTTGGACTTATTTTCTTGGGTGCTATTAGCAGTTTTGTTCTGGGACTTATTTTCCTGAGCAGAGGATTCCTTGGTGCTTTCTGATTTAGGTTCAGTAGGGGCTACCTTAGCTTCAGCCTTAGCTACTTCAGCCTTTACCTCAGCTACCTTAGCCTGCATTACTCCTTGACCCCAGACGTTTATTGCATCGAAGTTTACAATATTTTCTACAAACGCTGGAAAGCCCAAGCGTTGTTCTACAACGTCATTTGCTACACTAGCCACAAAGACCTCAGTCTCATTAACAGCTATGTTTGTCTGAGTAACAGCAGCTGTGCTTACAGCGACCGTTCCAGCAGCCCCTAGCTGACTTATCTTGTCAACTACAGGTAAGTCTTTTATTTTAGCCAGAAGAGACTTTTTAACACGGCCAGAGCCTTCTCTGGCAGCTTCAAGAGCTTCTTCAGCATCTTCCCTAGACGGTCCTTCACTTTTACCACCCAGGACTTGATTGAGACTATCACGCAGTTCTGACAGCTTTTGTTTAGCAGTTTTGTTGTCCATTTACATATTATACACCTATTCATACTATTTTATTTTACTGATGATGAACCGAAGTAAAAGCCCACTATGGCTAATACTGTTTGTCTAATTTCTGGTAGTATAACATATCCGTGCAGAGTCTCAAAAGACGTACCCTTAAATAGCCATAACCAATTGTAATCCTTTGCTACTGTTACTCCTTCATCGCTGTGAGCTAGGATAAATGGTGCTATGATTACACCAAATAGAACTGTTACTACAATTATTCTACGAACTACTGCACCTGCATCTCCTGTGCGTTTAGCTGCTGCATCCGCACTTTCATCCATTGCCTTTTGTTTTTTTATTAGGCTATTTACATTTTTTTGTTGAGCAGTAACCATTGTACCAATCAACTTAAAAAAGAAACCAGAGGCTCCTCCACCTAGCATAGCTATGAGTTCAGTAGTCATTTAAGTTCCCTTATTAGTTTGTAGATTGATAAACCAAGAAATACTAAGGTCGCTAATCCAACTGCTAGGCTGATGAAGCCGTTAATGCTTTGGAGTCCAATGCAAGCAAAGAAACCTGCTGGAGCAATTGCACCTCGTATTACTGTATCCATTATTATTCGTCAGGTACTGGGTTATAGGATGGTACTGTCTCCGTCTTCTCAACATCCGACAGTTCGTAGTTAGTAACGTCCAAGGCGTAGTTGCCTTCTAGTGTAGGCTGAGGTGCTGTAAGCCAGCGTGTTCCCCTGCCTTGAGTCCAATGAGCAAAATTTAATAATGTACCTTCTTGGTCAGCACGAGCGTTGGCATCCTCTTCAGTTGTATATATTAAGTACAGCATATTTAGGATAGGGTTATGCCGTAATGATTGGCAATGTTGGATTCAATGTTACTTTGATTGGTTGCTTGGTCAGTTTCATAAACAATAAGCTCATCAATATTGCATTGCAGTCCAGTGCTAGAGGGTGAATCCACAGACCCAGCTACACCAATGTTTGTGAGTGTTGTACTAGGAGTATTAAAACCTTGACTAATAGAAATACCATTGGTTGCACCATTAGTAAATCCAGTAAGTGTATCTCCATCCTTGTCGAATGAAACTAAGGTTCTTGGACAATTATTTGCTAATGCAGCCGTTGCACTAGAGTTAGCGTTTCCACTACTGGCATAAAAAAATGATTGAACCTTTGATGAACCAGATATTCCATAAGCAAATCCAGCACTACTTTTTCTTGTGCTAATAATACCACCAAAAGCTGTTGCAGCTGTTTGGTATTTACTAATTACTGTAGTTACGAAGTGATCAGTAGTTGTACCTAATCTTGTGGCAACTTGTAAAATATCTGGACTTGAACCATCGTTACTTGCAGCAAACTTAATCCCATCTTCCAAAACTCCAGAACTAACAATAATTGGCTGACTACCAGCAGTAGCTTGTACTGCATCATTGCCATTACCTGATTGGTCATACCAAGTCTCAACGAATCCGTTTACTTCACTGTCCTCAGCAGGTATTCCAGATATGGCGAAGTGTAAAGCTATATTGGCTTCAAATGCACCTCGGTTGTCTGTTTGGTCACCAGTAGCTGAACTAGCGTACACAAGTATTTCTTGAATACGTCCTTCAAAGAAATGAGTAGCAGATGGGCTGACAGTTCTTAAAGTGCCTATTACTATTTGATCCAAATCCCCTGAACCAAAAGCATCTCCGTAGTCTGTAGTATCGGTAGTTAAAGCACCACCCAATGCACCTGCACTAGTTACAGTATCTCCAGTAGTAAGACCAAAAGTTAATCTAGTATTGCCACTAACTGAAGGAGAGGCAGTTACACTTGTTGTGTTTCTTGTGTTGAGGGTAGAATTAGAACCACCTTCTTGAATTGCAAAATATTTTGAAGAATTAGAACTATTTGATAAGGATACAGTATAGCCTGTTGAATCTCTTACACTTGTGGCAAAAACTGAAAGTTTTGCTTCCATACCAGAGACAGAAGTAGCAACTAAAAAATGCTCAGAAGCATCATCAAAATCAATTCCATTATCAGCTACCAAAGAACCACTACTAACAACCTTTGGCTGATTAGCGGCAGTAGATTGTATAGCGTGATGAGCATTTGCTGTACTTCCAGCTTGGTCACTTACACTTTGGTCGTACCAAGTACGAACGAATCCGTCATTGCCTGAACCAACAAAAGCTACAAGAGTACCATCTGTTACCTCATCAGCCGTGAAGGACTTAATGGTATCATCAGATGAGCGTCTTACTTGTACGACGTACTTGCCATTTGCTCTAGCAACTGTATCTCCAGTCGCAGCTACAGTAGCCTGACGATCTCCTAGACTACGTAAGGAGTAAGCTGCCTTGGCTATAACGAAGTCACCAGTACGGCCATCGGACTGCAATGCCTGTACATCAAGTGGCTTTACTACCTGGCGGTTGCACCAATCAGGAATAAAAGGAACTGCAAGGGCTGAGAAGTCCTGCTCACTGTTATCACTATCCCTGCGTACACGGACAACTGGTCCGTTCATAGCTCCTATATCCCGAAGGGAATACGCTGCTGCTGCTCCACCGAACTTACGCCCAATACCTAGATCGGTGTAGTCCCCTGAAGAACCAGTCAGTACATTGAATGCACCCGCAAGATGACCCTTGAGGTTATCAACGCCAGAAGCTAGAAGCTCGGAGGACATTAGACAGTGAACTCAGATGCGTGTATAGTTGCGTCAGTTGTGGTATCCTCAATGAACTTAGCTGCTTCAGCTGCTGCTTTACTCCAAGTATAGCTACGTCCAGCAAACAGTATGTGACCATTTGTGGTAGTAGGAGCAGAACCATCATAGGTTACACGAACATCAGCTACTTGTACGTCCAGTACAACAAACTTTGTAAGGGCATTGAAAGCACTGAACTGAACTCCTCCAGCTGTACTATCAACTGTAAGCGTTTGGTCATTTACCCCAGGAGTAGGTTTTGGATAAAGATTGGTTACTAATGAATTAGGCATAATGCGTATTATATCACAGGGTTATCTTGATTGGCGGTTTACATAAGTAGAGAACCGTTTGTTTACAGTATTGTTGTTAGAGATTAGATCAATTTTTTCTAGTTCAAGTGCTAGTGCTATACTAGCTCTTTCTTCCTCGGCAAATGCTTTTTCAGTCTGTCCATCCATACGTAGGAAGTCAGCATAGGTTGAGTGAGCTATATAAGGAAAAAACTCAGCTGGTACTTCTACTGTACTTGTAGTGTAATTAGATGTTACATCAAATGGAGTAAATTGTTCTTTGTATGTTACAAATGCTGAGTTATCAGTAGTAGAAGTAATATTAAGAATATTAGCACCAGTGAAGTCCACAAAGAAGTCATATTCAATTGCTGAGTTATTTAGGAATGCTTGTTTTCTGTGAATGCGATTAAAGGAACCAATAGTTGTTTTTCCTGTCTGTGCATAAGGAATTAAGTTCTTGCCCTCTACTAATAATGAGTCAGTAGAGCTATCACGTCCAGTAAAAGTTTCTACATCAGTAACCTGATCTTTTTTGTTTGTGTCAGCCTCAATAAACTCTTGAGTTCCAGAAGTTACAGTAAATGTTCCATCAGTTTGTTCAGCTACTGATGCTACTGTGTCAACACGCCAAGCTGTACCTGTGTTATAAATTATTACTGTAGTAGTGGTAACGCCTTGATAAACATTTAAACCACCAGTTGTGTTAGCACCCAATAACTTATAGTTCTGGTTAACTGTAGTACTTGTACTTGCTGTAGCTCCTGAAAGAGTAAGCGCTAGTATATCTCGCTTCTCTGACGAAACAATGTATCTAGGCCATATAGGGCTTTCATTAAATGCTTGAAGAAACCTGCGGTTAATAAGGTTAGCAATATCATCTCGTTCTGATTCAGCAAATGATCCAACCCCAGCCAGGGATTGAATTAACTTAAAAAGATCACCGTAAGTTCTGGTCTGCATTAGATTTTATTAGGGCTTAGTTCAGGAAACTTTTTATTGTAATATTTTAAAAATTCTTTGGAATGCACGGTTTGATGACCGTACTTTTTTGTAAGTCTAAAAAACTCACGTGCAGGTATTGTAGCAACAGGTTTACCTAATGTTGGATGCGTCTTACCCTTTAGCTCCTGTGCTTCTTTGCGGGCTTGTTCAACCCTCTTGTGTTCTGTGTCTCGTTCAAGTTTAAACCCAGTTTTGATTTCTTTCATAAATGCACGATCAATCTCGCCATCTGAGTAACGCTTGAAGTTAGGGACAATTATATCCATATTAAAAAAGGTGGGGGGCTTTCGCCCCCCGACCAGAATTTAATTAGCAATTAGCTAGAGAACGATGCTCCAGCTGTTGGGTAATAATTGAATAGTATTCTAATTTTACCTTGAGCTGCATCGTTTGGTGCGTTGCCAGTGAAGTTGTATGTTAAGTCAACTGCTGAAACCAAGTGGTTTCCAGCTTGAGTTAACGCTCCGTTAGTGCGGAATATCTTTCCGATATTGCCACTGTCAGAGAACACATCAACTTCATCAACAAACCCATCAGCGTCACCATCGTCACCAAGTGCGATAGTAGCATCAGTGAT
>LULH01000058.1_pt1 | contig 25634 bp, 24 predicted proteins | sample 728201 | NCBI WGS metagenome assembly LULH01 (sample SAMN03860294, study PRJNA289734) | marine metagenome | biome: seawater column; feature: ocean; material: water; isolation source: Red Sea water column Station 169 - depth 100m | place: Saudi Arabia: Red Sea | collected 2011-10-15 | depth 100 m
CTGAGGGCGATGAAGACCTTTTAGGCTTAGAGAAAGGCGATGACGCATTTGATTTTGAAGAATACAAAAATATATTTATAGGATATAAAGGAAGCGTTGGGAGAGTAGGCGATGCTGCGGTTTTCCCCTATGTCTCCCAGTATCCCGAGGTTAGCGATATGCCTGAGGAAGATATACAAAGAGTTTTTGGAGAAGATGCCTTAGGCGGGCCAGCGACTGTGGGTGAAAATACCTATATTACTATTGGACCAGGAGCCTCAAATACAGTTCCCCTTGAAGATCAAACTGAAAGAATTTTTGTTGACAATATAATTACTGTTGATAATTTTCCTTCAATCGGTGCTACAATTTTAGATCTTGATGAAGTTGTATTACATGAGCAAGGCACCCACGATGCGATTGTAGTTACAGAGGATGCAGTACACATATATCCAGCCGTATCAAAAAGAAATATCACCCTTTACCCCTGCGGAGAAGGTTTAAAAATGAAAAACAAAACAGCTGCAGATGATAGTGCGGTAAAACAGCCAGGCGCACAAGGAACTTGCGCAGGAATAATGGTATCAGAGGATTTTCTTCCATCGAATACTGAGTTTGCTGACTTAATTAGAAAGGGGGAGGGGTAGTATGGCAGAGCATATTAGAGAAGGTTTTACTAATTTAAGAGACGATATCGGCAAAGAACTTGATAGATATTATCTTAGCGCTCACGATGGTAGCAATATGATTAGCATCAGCGACCTTCCAACACTCACATTACCCTGTAACTTTTTATCATCTTCTGAGCCAGACATGGGAAAAGGTGGATATTATCCACCAGCAGAACATATAAATACAAGCGATGGATCATTAGCTGTAACATCTTTTACAGTTGGAGGTTTTTCGTATGAATCTGAAATTGGCAATGACGGACTTGTAGATGTTGATAGTAAAATTGGTTTTGACCAAAGTTACATCTACAAACAATCCCTTAAACATCAAATGAGGCTGTCTGAGCCTGAGGGCATTCGTGATAGCACCCCAGGCACAATTGGATTAGGTGCAGGCGGAATTGATAATGAAGCTATTGTAGACGACTATGGCGTTACAGACGGTTTAGAGATACATGCTGATGGAAGTGCAATTTATTTACCAGATTGGGACTTAACTCTTAGTCCTGATGATTTTCTTGAAAATGCCCCATATGCAGGAGCAAAAAACAATAAAGGACTACCAAGTGAACTTGAAGAAAATATATGTCACGACAGGTCCTATATTGCGGAAGAAGCTGAAATAGGAAGAATAGAATTTTGCCAAAGCCATGACAACCCACAAGATTGTGATAAATTTAGCCCTTCCAATGCATTTGATAATTGCAAAGCGACTTGCAAAGGACAAGCTTCAGTTAATGAAGACTGGCTTTCTGATTGCAATCCATGTGTTGACGATAGCAGAAGAGTAGATGCTGCCCATGACTGTGACTGCGGGGGTACATCTTGCAACGGAGAGGATCTTTCTTGCGGTTGGGAAATGATCTTAAATGCATCTTCGTAAAAATTATGCTTGAAATCTAGCTTTTTTTGTGGTACTATAACCGTGTGCCCAAACTAAATAAAAAAGAAATAGTTTTAAGAATGATTTCTCCACCCAAAAATATCAGGGGTGCATACTGGAGTAGAGAATATAAAATATTAAATGAATTGATGGAGTTATTTCCAAGCGAAGATTTCTGGCAAAAAGTTAATTTTAATCAAGATTGGGATTCTTTATTAATATTTAAATCAGAATATGGAATGTCACTTTTAAAAAGAAAATATAAAGAATTTAATTTTGAAATACCAAATTTTGAAAAAATAAAATTGACAAAAAAGTCAGGACGTGATAAAATTATATCGCAAAAACCAAAAACTATTAGAGATTTCCTATCATGAGTAAGACACTTGAGCAAATTAATAAATTCTTAGACGATAAAGATAATAAAAAATATCACTTCAATCATTTTGATGAAGATGAATACAAGATACCTAGTGGCAGTTTGAATTTAGATTTAGCTCTTGGCGGAGGTTTACCCTCTGGAGCTCATAGGTTTACTGGGGTCAACGAAGGCGGAAAAACTAGCTGCGCGCTATCTGTAGCCAAAAATTTCCAAAAGCATTTTGGCTCTAATGGTATGGTTGTTATCGTGAAGAGCGAAGGTAGGCTTAGTCCAGAAATGCTAAAGAGATCAGGAGTAGATACTTCTGAAGATAAATTTTTTGTTCTCGATTGTAACATTTTTGAAAAAGTTTTCGAGTTAATCAGGGATCTTGTTTTTAATAACGAAGAAAAAAAGAAATACATGTTCATCATTGACAGTGTCGATGCACTTTGTCGCATGAATGATGTCGATAAGCCTTTCTCCGAAAGCGAGCAGGTTGCTGGTGGAGCTTTAGTCACTTCTGTTTTTTTAAAAAAAATGGTTCTACCAATTACAAAAATGGGTCACATGATGATCTTGACTTCTCAAGTCAGAGTTGAGGTTGCATCCAATCCCTATGCCGCCAGAGGTGGACCAAAAGTTAAGCAAGCAGGTGGCAATGCAATTAAACACTATGCAAATTTTATTCTAGAGTTTGAGGAGCGCTACAACAGCGACATTATGTGGGAAAATCCATCTGCATCTAAGCTAGAAGACAAAGGTAGCCCAATTGGGCATTATTGTAAAATTCGTTTTAGAAAAAGTGTTAACGAAAAGACTGGAGCTCAAGTAAAATATCCCATCAGATATGGCAGGACAGACGGAAATTCAGTTTGGCTTGAAAAAGAAATCATAGATATGATGTATTTATGGGGATTTATAGAAAAGAAAGGCGCTTGGATATCTTTTGATGAAGACATACTAAAAGAATTATCTAAAGCAAAGATAGAGTGTCCAGAAAAAATACAAGGAGATCAAAAGTTATTAGATTTATTAGAATCAAATGGAAAGCTAAAGGACTATTTTTATAATACTATTAGTAAACTATTTGAAAATGAAGAAGAATAAAATATTCATCTCTATAGCAAGTTATCGAGACCCAGAATTAATCCCAACTATAGAGGACTGCATAAAAAATGCAGACAACCCTTCCAAGCTAGTCTTTGCCATCTATAATCAATATTGCAAAGATGATGACTTTGGAGATTTAAGCAAATACAAAAAGCGTAAAAACTTTAAAATAGTAAATATTCCCTACAAAAAAAGTCTAGGTGTTTGTGATGCTAGATATAAAATACAAAAGCTGTATGACAATGAAGAATATTATTTTCAATTAGATTCTCATCATAGATTTGTACAAGGCTGGGACACAAAACTAAAAGAAACTTTAGACGATTTAAAATTAAAATCTGATAAGCCAATCTTGAGTGCTTACCTGCCATCCTATGATCCACATTCGAAAAACGAAGACAGACTCATAGATGTCTGGAGAATGTACATAGATCGTTTTATGCCAGAAGGCCCAATCTTTATCTTTCCAGAAAGTATTAAAAATTGGAAAAGAAAAAATCCAGAAAAAGCTAGATTTTTAAGCGGTCATTTTATTTTTACTCTTGGAAAATTTTGCCAAGAATGTCCATATGACCCTAAATTATATTTCCACGGAGAAGAAAGTTCTCTAGCAGTTAGGGCTTTTACTCACGGATACGATTTATATCACTTACATAGACCTTGGGTTTGGCACTACTATCATAGAGATGGTGGAGCTAGACACTGGGACGATGTACCTAAGTGGGATGATTTAAACTTACAAAGTTTTAGAAGGTATAAAGCCCTTCTTGGAATGGATGGAATCAAAAAGAAACACTTTCCCAAATTTGGCTTAGGCAAAAAACGAACTTTAGAAGACTACGAAAAATACTCTGGAATAAGGTTTAGCGACAGAAATATACATCAGCATGCATACGATAGAAAAGTTCCGCCAACCCCCAAAAAAGACTACGATAAAAAGTTTGTGTCCGAGTTTAAATATTGCATCGATGTTCACAAGCCATCTTTTACTGAAAAAGATTATGATGTTTGGGTAATAGCTTTTAAAAACAAACAGGGAGAAGAAATGGTCAGGCTTGATGCCAGCGAAGAAGAGGTTGACAGATTGCTTAACGAAGACCCCAAAGATGACTTTGTTAGATTATGGAGGCAGTTTAAAACTTCTGAGCTACCAGCAAAGTGGCTCATATGGCCTCATAGTAAATCAAAAGATTGGATGCCAATTATAGAAGGAAACATCCCAATTGAAGTATGAGCTCAATATATGTTCAAATTGCATCTTACAGAGATCCCGATTTATGGAATACAATAAATGACCTAATCTCAAACAGCAGTAAAAAACACAAAATTAAAATTGGAGTAATCGACCAATACTGCGAAAAAGATAATGACGAAGATGTTGTTAAAAATTTTAAAAAATTAAAAGTATCAAATTTTTGCAAACTCTCTTACGATCAAGTTCATTTTACCGAAACAAAAGGGGTATGCTGGGTAAGGCATTTGTTAAACTTAAAGTATTCTGGGGAAGATTATACCTTACAACTAGACTCCCACCATAGATTTATTAAAAACTGGGATACTGTTCTAATAAAAATGCTAAAAGACCTTAAGAAAAAAGGTCATAAAAAACCCTTGCTTACAACTTACTGCCCATCTTTTATCCAACAAACCGAGCAGAAGCACACTTTTGCAACACAAATGGATTTTGACAGATTTACTCCAGAAGGTGCGGTATTTTTTAGCTCTGGAATTATTCCTGATTGGGAAAACAAAACCCTTCCAGTTCCATCTAAATTTATAAGTGGACACATGATATTCACGCAAGGTAATTTTTGTAAAGAAGTTATCTATGACCCATATTATCTTTTTCATGGGGAAGAAATCAACTTAACCGTTAGAGCTTTTACTCATGGCTATGATTTATTTCATCCACACAAGCCAGTAGTTTATCACGAGTACTCAAGATCTCATCGACCCAGAAAATGCTGGGATGACGACCCTTCTTGGAATGACAAAAACATTAAATCTCACTTAAGAAATAGAAAGTTTTTTGAAATGGATGGTGAGAAAAAAGATATTGATTTTGGAGAGTTTGACCTAGGAAAAGAAAGATCTATCGAAGACTATGAAGAGTACAGCGGCGTTAGAATGAGAACAAGATCGGTGCAACAGCATACCCTAGACCTCAAACACTCTCCCAATCCCTTAAAAAAATCTGACAAAAATTATGATGCATCTTTTCTTAAGATATTTAAGCACTGCATAGATTTAGGTTATGATCAAGTTCCACTTGATGACTATGATTTTTGGTGTGTTGCATTCAAAAATGAGAACGACGAAGATGTTTATCGTGAAGATGCAGACTCAAATGAAATCAACCAAATGAAGTCAGATCCAGACGGTTATTGTAAGTTGTGGAGAATTTTTGAAGTTGACAAAAAACCACATAGCTGGCTTGTATGGCCCCACAGTGAAAGCAAAGGCTGGCTTGACCCAATTGTAGGACAATTATGAAAATAAAATTAGTAGACGATAACTTAGGTAAGCAGACAAACCTGTCCCCCTTCATCAAAGCGCCAGATCCTTTTAGCAAAAGCGAAAAAGACCCAGATTGGGTTATTTTTACTGATCAAAAATGCTTTACCTCTGAGGTATCTAAGTACTCTTGCCATAAAGCTGCATGGATTATAGAACCCCCAGTTGTCAACGGAGAGAACCACATTAACATAACTAAAATTCACCACAAATTTGACTATGTTTTCTCTTACAATAGGTGGATTGAAAAAAGAATTCCTAATTTTAAATTTGTCCCTCATGCTGGAAGCTGGATAAGGGAAGAAGATATAGCTATTCACGAAAAGTCTAAGCTATGCAGTGTCATAATGTCAAACAAAGAATGGAACGCTGGTCACAGACAGAGACTATCTATTTTAAATCACATCAAAAATGATAAAATTGACGGCTTTGGAAAAGCTTGTAAAAATTATATTAAAAATAAGATAGACGGACTGAAAGATTATATGTTTTCAATCGCAATGGAAAACGAAGCCCCTCCTTTTCTTTTTGACCCAAGCAATGATTACTTTAGTGAAAAAATACTAGATTGTTTTCTGTCTGGAACCATACCTATATATTTAGGCAATCCCAGAATATCTAAATACTTTAATCCAGATGGGATTATTATTATAAATGAACATGCTCAAGCTAGAAAGCAAATAGAATCAATTACAAAAGAAATGTATTATGCAAAACTATATGCCGTCAAAGAAAATTTTGACTTAGCGCAGCAATACATTCATCCAGAGAACCTTATCATAGATTATATCACCAATCAATCCAGTGATTAAACCTTGTGCAATTGATAAATTTAGCATTTATGACATATCAAAAAAAGATGAGTCTACTATTGTTACTGCCTTACCTTATCAAAAATTAAATATTTCAATAAATTCAAAAAGTGGCGAGCTTATACATTGCCCTCACAATCATTGCAAGATTTATAAATTTGACTGCGATGAATCAAGCATTAATATTGAGGTTAACAATCATAGTTACTCTGTAAATCCAACGCCATACCCCAGTTTTAAAGATAAAATAGTTTTTTCTGCAATGGTTAAGAATGAAGATTCTTATATCAGGCAATGGATAGACTATCACCACAGCATCGGAGTAGATAATTTTGTAATATACGACAACGGAAACACTAAGCCAGACGGATCTTCTTACTGTTCTCAGGAAGAATCCAGCAACTTACAATCCCTATTATCTGACTATATATTCTCAGGCATAGTATGCCTAATAAAATGGCGCTACCCAAAAAGAATTAATGGGTTAATCAGTGGTCAGGTTTGTCAGCAAAATCACTCAATATATAATTTTAGCGATGCAAAATATATAGGCTTTTTAGACATTGATGAATATTTAAATCCACAAAAACATATCAATATCAAAGATATGATTATTGATTTAGAAAAAAGTGGCTATGATTATTCTAAATATAGCGGAATAAAAATAAAAAATAAATTTTTTCATAATCCACATAATCTTCCTACTGATGGTTTAAATTTTTTAAATATATACAACTGCAATGAATTAACCAGAGAAGGTAGAGAAAAAAATATAATCAATCCTCAAAATGCTAGAACTATAGCTATTCATGAAGTAACTTCTGGAAAAAAATGCTTTAATGTAAGCCCTAAGTTATGCTACTTCAATCATTATTATTTTTTAAATAAAACCTACAGAGGCAATGAGTCTTGCAATTCTATTGACAAAAGCATTTCTAAACATATTATTATTAAATGAAAATATTAGTTATCATACTGTCTGAAAAACGTGAAGGTTATTACATAAAAATGGAGGAGGCCATTAGGCAAACATGGGCTCCTAAGTTGCTAGAAAAAGAAGAGATTGTTGACGTCTTATATACATATGGTCGATGGGACAGAGATTTGAAGGGTGATGTTGAAAAGCATGGCGACAAATTAGAGATCGACCACCCCGAGGATTATTTTCAAACTAGCGGGAAAAACGCGAAAACACTAAAGTATGTTTATGAAAATTATGATTTTGATTATGTATTCAGAACTAATCTTTCTGCATACATACATGCAGATAATTTAATTAATTATATTAAAGATAAGCCTAGAGAAAATTTTTATAATGGTCGCCAAGCTAAACACCCCGACAAACCGCACATCACATATATTTCTGGTGCTGCATTTTTTCTATCTAGAGATTTAGTTAAATTAGTTGCAGAAAATATGGACAAAATTAAGTTTAACACTATTGACGACATTGCTCTAGGTGAGTTCTTACACAACAACGAAATAGAGTCAACTTCTGGCCCTAGAGACAGCTTATTGACAAGATTTAAAAACTGGCCAGGAATTAAAGATAATTCCCACTACCACTACAGAGTTCACACTATAGAGGGTCAGCCAGTTCACGAAAGAAGACTTGATGATGCATTGAAAATAAAAGCAATACATAAACACTTTTACCCAGATGCATGAAAACATAATCATTAGCGCCGCCAATGATAAGTTTCACCATAGCCTACTTACTTTAATTGCCAGCATACACAGAAATTCTTTTGAATTAATTGATAAAATTTATGTTTTTAATTTAGGCCTTTCCAGCAATACAATCAAAGAAGTGTCTAGAAAAAAGGTTGAGGTAGTAAATCTACCTGAACATGTTAACAAAAACCCAAAAGACTATGCATTCAAATGTTTTGGAAATTATTGGGCTCAAAAATATGCTAAACATTGTCTGTGGCTAGATGCTGGGGTCATGCTACTAAAGCCGATAGATGAAATTTTTAAAAAAATCCGAGAGGAAGATATTTTCCTAGTGGGCGATATACATAAAAATTCTGCATACACCAGTAGATCCTGTGCAAGAATTATGAATGCATCAAAACAAGAGCTAAATGATAAACAGTTATCCGCTGGAATACTTGGTCACAAATGCGGCGGAAAATACCAAAAGCTTATAGATGAGGCTTACGAGTTTTCGAAAATTAAAGAATGCATTTCTGGCAATGACAATAATCACAGACAAGACCAAAGTATTTATTCCATTCTTGCCTCAAGATATAAATGTAGTCGTCAAGATATAGATATTTACGGCTACTGGACAGACTCAAAACGCAACATAAATACAGCCAAAAAACACGGTTCGGTTATTTTTGTTCACAGAAACGGCCACTGGGATTTTAAGGGATTAAAATGAATATAGACAATTGTAAAAAATTTTTAATTAACTTAGATCGCAGAAAAGATCGTCTCGAGCACGCTCAGGCAGAGTTTGATTATATGGGTTGGCAATTTGATCGGTTTAATGCAGTTGACACTGGAGACTTTAAAGGTTGTGCTAGAAGCCATATGCAAATAGCTCAACAAGCAATTGATGAAGACTTAGATTACTACTTGGTTTTTGAAGATGATGTTTTCTTCATGCCTTATACTAAAAAAATTATAAATGAATACATAGAGCTGCTCAGCGAAACAGAATGGGACATGTTTCATTTTGGCCCAGCCTTTCACAGAACAGCAAACCACCCAAAGTCAAAACTTATCCACTTAAATAACGATATGCCCACAGCTTCAAAGGACGAAAGGGGCATATATTGCACACAAGCTATGTTAATTAAAAAAACTTTATATCACGAGATACTTAGGTGGCCTAAAGTTTTCAAAGGATGGGAAAACTACAAAGAAATGTATCCCATAGATTTATTTTTTGATAAGTATATTTATAAAAACTATAATTGCTATTGCCCCAACTTACCATTAGCAACACAAATTGCAGACTACTCAAACATAAACCGTGGAGTTTTCAATGTTCACTATACTATAACTTATAACTGGTTTGCATATGTCAATAAAGAGTTACCAAAACATTTTTTTCATGTAGATGAGTGCAAAAGAAACAGAAAATAAAGCGACATTAGTTACCGCACTATATAATCATTCTCCTCAAGAAATATTGGGTGGAAGAGGTTGGAGTTTTGAATTTTATGCAGCTCCATTTAAAAATGTATTAAACTTAGGCTTGCCAATAAAAATATATTCACACAAGAATATGATTACTCCTCTTGAAAAATTTATGTCAAAACATGCAAAGGCAGACTATGACATTTACGAATACGATTTAAGAGACTTTAAATATTCTGATAAAATTATTAATTTAAGAAAAAAAAGTGGCAAGTTTGATGGAGAAAAACTAAAAGCAAATGTTTCAGAGCTGAGCAATGACCGCAACCACCATCTATGCTTACTAAAAACATTTTGGCTTAATGAAACATGTCACACCAACCCATTTAAATCAAAAAGGTTTTTCTGGATAGACGCTGGCTTATTTCATCACGGAATATTTCCAGAAAAATATGGAGGAAGAGAAAGGTTTAGTTCGCAAGAAAATAATTTATCCTTATATTATCCAAAAAATAAAGACAATATCTTTAACCCATCCATGGGCGCATACCTTTCTAATAAAATTGATAAATTTTTATCCCTGATACACAAAGAAATGCCAATAGACGAGAATGTTAGATCAAGCGTTTCCTCCAAAGGTAAGCTTCTTGGATACATTGTTGGAGGATTATTTGGCGGTTGCCCAAATCACATAGAAAAAGTTTGTGAAGACTTTGATAAAGCCTTATCTCAATGCTTAGATCGAGGAGTTTTAACTCTTGAAGAAAATTTATTTTCTTGTATTTCTGGCAACAATCCTCAGCTGTATCAAGTTTTAAAATTTGACCAATGGCATCACGATGTCAAGGGAGAGCCTTGTTATTATGGAGCAAGCTCAGAAAATAAATCTTTTTATAAAATATTTAAAGACGACTTAAAATGAACAATAATCTGACGGTAGTTACTGGTATATGGGACTTAAAAAGAGATCAAGCTGGAGATGGCTTTAAGAGAGCATTTTCTCATTACATTGATCACTTTAAAAAGTTGCTGAAAACTGATTATAATTTATTTATTTATATAGAAAAAGAATATGAACATATCGTCTGGGAATCTGGCAGATCAAGAGAGAATACTTTTGTTGTCGTAAAGCCTGCCTCCGAGTTTAAAGATCACTTTCCTTTTTATAATCAAGTCAAAGAAATAAGACATAATGAGTCTTGGCTTAGTCAAGCTTCTTGGTTAGCTCAAAGCACACAAGCTACATTAGACTTATATAACCCAATGGTTATGTCAAAAATGTTTATGCTAAATGATGCAAAAATTCATAATCCTTTTGATACAGATTATTTTATTTGGCTAGATGGAGCAATAACTAACACAGTGCATGAAGGATATTTCTCCCATGATAAAGTTTTAGATAAAATAGATTTAATTATTAAAAAGTTTTTATTTATCTCTTTTCCGTATGTAGACGGACCAGAAATACATGGTTTTTCTAGAGACAAAATGACAGGGTATTGTGGCACAGACCCACAGTATGTATGTCGTGGAGGAATTTTTGGCGGTCACAAAGATTATATATCTGATGCCAATGCATTATATTATTCTATATTGAATGATTCTATAAGTAAAGGTTTGATGGGAACTGAAGAGAGCATTTTTACGATTATGGCTCATTTGATTCCAGAAGACTATTCTAGGTATGAACTAAAAGATGATGACTGCGGTTTACTGGGCAACTTCTTCGAGATGCTGAAGAACCTAAACCCACTTAACAAAAAGCCACCGCTATCCAAAACAATAAGCTCAAAATGCGCCCTTTATGTTTTAACCTTTAACTCTCCTGACCAATTTTCGAAGCTAATTAATTCATTCAAACAAGTACCAAACTTTTTTGATGATCTAGAAAAATATGTTTTGGATAACTCGACAGATGAATCTGTTTTTGCAGAAAACCAAAAGCTGGCTGATGAAAATAATTTTACATTAATTAAAAAAAATAACATAGGAATATGTGGAGGCAGGCAGTTTATTGCAGAACACTTTAGCCAAACAGATTGCGAGTACATGCTATTCTTTGAGGATGATATGTTCTTGAACCCCCCAAGTGAGTCTGGATATTGTAGAAATGGCTTAAGAAAATACGTTGAAAACATTCTACAAAAATCCATTAAGATAATGGATAGAGAAAAATTTGATTTTATAAAACTCAGTTTTTCTGAATTTTTTGGAGACAACAAAACACAATGGGCTTGGTATAATGTACCTCAAGATATTCGTGAAAAATATTGGCCAAGCTATAACAAGTTACCAGAAAGCGGACTAGACCCTAATGCTCCTTTGACAGAGTATAGGCATATGAAAAACCAAGATGATCTAACATATCTTACTGGCGATGTATACTATGCTAATTGGCCTCAAATTGTCAGCAAATCTGGAAATAAAAAAATGTTTCTTGATACCACTTGGTCTCATCCATACGAACAGACATGGATGTCTCACATTTTCCAGAAAACCAAAATTGGAGAAATTACCTCTGGGATTTTGCTGGCTTCCCCAATAACTCACGATAGATTTATTCACTATGACCAAAAGATGAGGGTAGAAAGTTGAAGTTTAAAACCTTAACTGGCTCTACTCGAAAAGTTATAGGTATACAAAAATATCTCATAGACTGGGATTCCAAAAGTAAAAGCAAGTTTCAAAAAGGAGTAAAAGATTTCTTAAAAGATTACTGGCAAAGGCAAGTTGTATTTGAGGAGTTTCCTGTAGCTGGCACTCGTATGACTTTTGATTTTTACAATGCTAATCAAAAAATAGCTATAGAGGTTCAAGGCGGTCAACACACAAAGTATGTGCCATTTTTTCATGGCGGTTACAAAAACAATTATCTAATGCAATTAAAGCGAGATAATCAAAAACATGAGTTCTGCGAACTTAACGATATCAGGCTTGTAGAAATCTATGAAAAAGATATTTTATCTAAACAGTTTTTTAAAAAGCTGGACATTTTATTGTGATTAGTGTAATATTATATATATGGAAAATAATTTAGATCCAGATAACTTAAATGCGTTTCAGATACCTGAGTCTTTTCTTGAAAAACTTTACGAGTTTACTGGGAATGCAAGCGATCCCTCAAAAGGATTTTTAGTTTGTTATGCAGATCACAACGGCAACCCAATGGTTTACTGCAAGGCTGGAAGTCAGATTGTAGAGATGGGTATAAGAAAAGCTTTGGAGAAATACTTAATTGAGATAGAGGGTGTTGACATACCTTTTGATATTAACGATCCAGATAAAGATAATACTTGACTTTATTGATAGTTTAGTTTATAATGGATCACAATGCATTCATTTGAACTTGAAAAACAGCTTTTAGCTGGACTAATAAATCATCCAGATTTATTCATAAGTCTATCCTCTTTCATTAGCGAGGAAGACTTTTATAGCGAGACCTCTCAAGTCAACAAGACTATATTTTGCATCATAAAAAATGCAATTGAGCAAGGTAGTAAGATAGATTATGTCATGCTCTCTGAAAGAGCTTCCTCACTTGGGGTATCTTTCGAAGACAACATAAGTATAGCGGATTATATCCAAGCTCTATCTTTAAGAAAAACCAACAAAGACAGTATCATAGATGTCGCAAAAGACTTAAAGAAACTTAGTGTCAGAAGAAATGTAGCCAATAGCGCTAGCAATGTCATTAAGAAAATGAAAAACGCTTCACCAGATGAGCCTTTTGCTACTTTGATTGAGGAAGCCGATAAAACATTTAATGAGGCCATGAACCTCTATGATAATACTTCAGACAATCCAGAAAATTTGTTCTCAAATATGGAGGACTGGGTTGAAGATAGAGGTAATAATCCTGTTGAAGAGTTTGGGCTTAAAGGTCCACACCAAAGACTCCATGATTTATATGGGTCGCTATTAAGGCCAGGTAACATTACCACAATAACAGCTAGGTCTGGTGTCGGTAAAACGCAATTTTGCTTAGACTTCTGCCTAAAGACATCTTCTTTAAATTCAAATCTACCAGTTCTACACTTTGACAATGGTGAAATGAGCAAGGAAGAACTCATGGGTAGACTCTGCTCATCAATGTCAGGAGTACCCCTACATCTAATAGAGACAGGTAAATGGAGGAGGGCTGGATCAGAAATTGTATCTAAAGTTAGATCTGTTTGGCCAAAGATAAAAAAGTTGAACCTTTATTACTATAATGTAGCTGGCATGAATGTCGATCAAATGGTAAATCTAGTGAAAAGGTTTTATTACAGCACTGTTGGTAGAGGTCAATATATGATATTCAGCTTTGACTATATCAAAACTACATCAGAAAATTTAAATAATAAGCAAGAGTGGCAAGTTGTTGGCGAAATGGTTGATAAATTTAAAAGATGCGTCCAGAAAGAGATTCTAGAGGACGGCAAGCCTGTTATTCCAATGATAACTTCTGTTCAGTCCAACAGGTTCGGAATTACAAACAACAGAAGGCCAGAAAACATAGTAGAAGATGAGAGCATAGTTTCTTTGTCAGATAGAATTACCCAATTCAGCTCTCATCTATTTAGCTTGAGGCAAAAATCTCATGACGAGATGCTTGAATCTCCAGACTTTGGAACTCATAAGCTTATATGCTTTAAGCACAGACACTTAGGAGAGGAGTATTTTAGAGCCTTAAATCCAGTTCGACTAGAGGATGGCACGTTAGCAAAAAATTCTATATTCTTAAACTTCAACAACTTCAACATAACTGAGGCTGGAGATTTGCAAGACTTGGTTGATGCACAGGCTGCTGAAGCTAGCCCAAATATGGCTGCCAACAATGATGAGGTGCCAGAGATATGATAGACTCAAGCAAGATCAAGGACATTCTTGAGGAGCTTGGCTACAAACTAAGCGACAAAGGGAGTTATTGGCAGTGCTCTGCCCTGTATAGGGGTGGAGACAATCAAACTGCTTTACAGATTTACAAAGATACAGGGGCATGGAAAGACTATGTCAAAGACACTCCCTTCATGCCGTTTAAGAGATTGTTAATTTTAACGCTAAACACAAATGACCCAAGGGAACTTTCTAAATACTTAAATAAAGAAGAGGCTTTCTTTTTGTCAGAAAGATCTAAGGCATCTCCAGAAAAAGTAGAAATGGAGGAAGTTTATCCAGAATCTATCTTGAACAATCTTTTACCTCATTATAAATTTTACACAAATAAAGGTATAGAAAAAGTCGTACTTCAAGATTTAAAAGGTGGGTTAGCGACTAGAGGTCAAATGTATCAACGTTTTGTTTTCCCTGTCTATAACGAGTACGGTCAAATACATGGCTTCTCTGGAAGGGACATGTCAAATAAAGAGGGAAAGCCAAAATGGAAACACATGGGACGCAAAAGCAACTGGGTTTATCCAGCATACATTCCACATAAAGACGGAACATTATTCGATAAAATTTCAGAAGATTATGTTATAATTGTAGAAAGCATAGGCGATTGTCTCAATCTAATCAGCAATGGTTTTAACAATGTGTTGGTATCTTTTGGTCTTGATATATCATCAAAACTTCTATGTTCAATTGTCAAGTTTGGGTTTTCTAATGTTATAATATCTTTTAACAATGACGAAGGCAAATCAGACAATAGGGGCATGCAAGCATCAATTAAAAATTACCTTAAATTATTAAATTATTTTGATAAAGATAACATAAAAATTTGCCTACCAATCAAGAATGATTTTGGCGACATGGAAAAAGAAGACTTTAAAAAATGGCAAGATAAGTTAGTATTATGTAAGAAGACAGATCAAACTGCGAAAATTTTGTCTATGGCTAGATCTATGTATAAAGAAAAAAAACTACCGAAAAGCCTCATAAAAAATCTAAAATTTATAGATGTCGAAACATGAATCAGCACTCTCTGCCAGTAGAATTAAAACTCTACAGCAGTGCTCATGGAAGTATTGGTGCAACTATAAGCTAAAACTTCCAGATAAATCCAATGACGGAGCTAGTCGTGGTTGGATTTGCCACTTAATATTTGAGCTACTAGGAGAACCTAGGCACAAAAAACATTATGATTTAATTACTTCTGAGGGTTCTATCTTTGCATCAAAACCTATTCAAAAATTAGTGCTATATCATGCCAAAAAGCTTGATGTAGATGATGATGATAACCTAAACCTCATAGACTCTATGACTGTCAATGGTTTGCATTGCGACTTTTTCGGGGAAGACGAGCAAGTCCCAGATGAAGCTATATCTGAAAAAGATTTTGATATAGAAATTGAAGGGGAGGGAGTTTCATATAGAATAAAAGGTTTTATAGATAAATTATTTTTATATAAAGATAAATCATTTGCGTTAATTAGAGACTTTAAAAGCAGTAAGCAAGTTTTCAAAGGCAAAGAAGTTACTGATAATCTTCAGCACCTTATGTACTCTCTTGCGGTTAAGCATATGTACCCAGAGTTCAAAACAAGAGAGAGTGAATTTTTATTTCTCAAGTTTGACTTAACTAAAGATATGTTTAAGAATAATGGCAAAGGAGTTCTTTCAATGTCTATGGTTTCAGAAGAAGAGTTAATCGGGCTAGAGTATGAACTCACAGAAATACAATCGTATATAGATTCTTTTGACGAGGACAAAGCTGTTTCGAATTTTGCAGCAAATCAACCATATCCATCAGATGGCACTTTCGGAGGCCCTCTTGCTTGCGGTAAAGACGGCTATAAGATGAGTAGGGGGCAACCAGTTTTGGATGACAAGGGAAACCCTATTCCAGCTTTTATATGTTCATATAGAAAGCCATTTTCCTATTATGCATTAAAAGACTCTAATGGCAAAGTTTTAAAGACTTGTTTTATAGAAGACAAAGAAGACTTGATAGCGAAACAGAAAGAAGGGCAAGAAGTAGTTTTAATGGAATATGCTGGCTGTCCTCACTGGAAAGAGCCAGAGCATAACGATTTATTCGACTAATAAGTGTAATATCTTTTATGATATTTCCAATATTAGTTATGTCCTCAGCTTTGATTTTGGCTGGAGTAGCCGCATACTTTAGTATTTTAGGGCTTACAACGATATTTCCAGGTGCATTTTGGGCTATCGTTATTATGGGTGGTGCGCTAGAAATAGGTAAATTAATTACTGCTGTCTGGCTTCATAGAAACTGGAAAACTGCCAGTAGAACAATTAAATATTATTTAATAACTGCAGTTGTTGTCTTGTCAGGAATTACAAGTATGGGTATATTTGGCTTCCTAAGTAAGTCTCACATAGAACAAGAGGCTGGATCTAGCCAGTATTTATCACAAATTAGTCTATTAGAGAATAAATTAAACTCAATTGATGCAAGAAAGTTATCTTTAAATGAACAAAAAAATAATAGCAATCAATTAAAACAAGAAGATTTTGAATTATTAAATAGATTAAATGACAGACTTAAATTACTAGACGATGCTGTGTCTGAAATCAGAAACAAGGGAGGCTTTAGTGTGTCAAGCAAACTAAAAGCTCTAGACGAGTCTCAAAAAAGCGAAAGAGAATCTATATCTAAACAAAAAACAGACATACAATCTCGCTTAGAATCTTATAGAAAAAAGATTGAAGACATTATATTTCCAGAGCTGACAAAATTAGAAGAGGAATCTTTGCAAGTTAATTTGGACAAGAGCAAAATCGAATCTGAGATCAAAAAACTAGAGGCAGAAATTGGTCCAATAAAATACATAGCCGAAGTTGTATCCGATTTCGGTGGACCAGAGGTTGATACTGCTGCTGCAGTGAGATCAGTTATACTTGTATTAATATTTGTCTTCGACCCCTTAGCTATACTACTAGTTGTAGCAGCTTCTGCTAGTTTCCAGCAAGCCAACAAAGACAATATTCCAAAAGATGTCCTTGAATTAAGGAATAAATTAATGATAGACTTAGAGGTACATTTAGCTGAAGGTAAACCCGCTGAATCTTTTATAGAAAAATATAAAATATAGTTCTTGACTTATCTGATATTTTTTGCTATCATTATGGAAGATGATAGCATTATTTAAAAGTCATTACTCGATTGGCAAATCAATCTTAACTCTAGAACATCCAGATAAGTGCGAAGAGGATGGGCCAGATAGCGTATTTGAGATTACTCAAGGAAAACTTGATAAGATTGTATTAGTTGAAGACTCGCTAATAGGTTTTCTGCAATCTCAAAAAGTAGCTGAAAGCTTGGGAGTCCAAGTAATTTTTGGTTTAAGAATATCTTGTTCGCACGAATCAAAAACATCTAAAGACAATTCCTGTGTTCACAAAATTGTAATATTTGCAAACAATGACAAAGGTTGTATTGCTTTAAACAAAATTTACTCACATGCATTTTGTAACAATGAAGGAGTCATAGAGTTTCAAAGTTTAAAAAAGATGTGGGACGATGATGCGCTTACTATGGCAGTGCCATTTTATGATTCATTTATTTTTATGAATAGCATGCATTTTTGCAACTGCATGCCAGACTTTTCATTCACAAAGCCACACTTTTTCTTAGAAAATAACCATTTGCCATTTGATAATCATATTAGATCCAAAGTTAAATCTTATTGTGAGGAGTATGGCTTTGAAAGTAGCGAAGCTAAATCAATCTACTACAATACAATCAAAGACTTTGAAGCATATCAAACCTACAAATGTATTTGTAGTAAAAAGTTTAAACAAAGAACCCTAAACGTTCCAAATTTCGACCACCTATCAAGCCCAGAGTTTTCTTTTGAAAGCTACCTACAAAATGAAGTATCTTAAGTATTCAGACGTTTCTTTAGTCCCCAACTATAGCGAAGTTTACAGTCGATCAGACTGCTCTACTTCAGTCACTATTGCAGACAAGAAGTACAAACTACCTATCGTCCCCGCAAATATGAAATCAGTTATTGATATGAGGCTTGCGAAATGGATGAGCGAGAATGATTATTTTTATATCATGCATAGATTTGAAAATAGTCTACATGAGGTAGTCTCTCAGATGAACGATGAAAACTGGAATACTATCTCTGCAAGCATGGGTGTTCAGATGAAAGACAAAAGAGATGTGGTAGCGCTCTCTAGGCAAAAACAGAGAGTTGATTTTATTACCATCGATATTGCTCATGGCTACTGCGAAAGAATGAAGATTGCAATTAAGTGCATAAAAAAGTTTCTGCCTAATACTAAAATTATAGCTGGTAATGTAGCTACACCTGATGCAGTTCGAACCCTAGCTGATTGGGGTGCCGATATAGTAAAAGTTGGCATAGGACAAGGCTCCCCTTGCACCACAAAAGACAAAACAGGCTTTACTATGCCCATGTTTAGTTGTATCAGAGAATGCTCTAAGGTTTTTGCGGGAGCTTTTGGTGATGAATCTTCTACAGTTCCAATCATAGCTGACGGTGGAGTGAGATGCAACGGAGACATATCCAAGGCGATGGTAGCAGGAGCTAAGCTCGTAATGGCTGGCGGTATGTTTGCTTCTTGCATTGATAGCCCTGCACTTTCTAGCATAATTAATGGAGTTAGTCACAAAGCTTATTTTGGGTCTGCTAGCTTTGAAAATAAGGGTCACGAAAACCACATTGAAGGCAAATTAAATCACATTACTTCTAGCAACATGACTTATGAATTTAAACTAAATGAAATTAAGCAAGACATCCAAAGCGCCATCTCATATGCTGGAGGCAATAATTTAAACGCATTCGAAGAAGTGAGGTATATTGAAGTATGAACAAAAGTAAAGTAAGAGAAATTAAAAAAATTATAGGTTACGATGACTCCATTCCAGAACATAGGAGAATGATTAAGCAATTAAAAAAGCAGTATCAAGCCCTACCTAAAGGCTCAAAAGTCAATCTACTCAAAGATTTAAAGAAGGCATTTAAAAAAGATGAATGAAAATTTATTAAGATTTAAAAAGAATCAAAATTATATTTTCTTTGATTTTGAAACTTGCTGCTTAAATTTAGGCTCCTTAGATAATAAGCCTTGGCAACTAGGTTTCATTACAATCAATAATGGAAAGATCACCAATAAGAAAGACTATTGGATTCATTGGGATGACTTAAAAATGTCTGACACAGCAGCTAAAATGACTGGCTGGACAGAAAAAAAGTACAAATCAAAAGCCAGTGATGCCCTCCCTATCTTAGAGGAGTTTGAATCTTATCTTTATGATGAATCCTATATAAATGTCGGACATAATATTTTAGGTTTTGATATTTATGTGCATGGAATATACAGAAGATGCTTGGGCAAAAAGCCTGACTACTCTTATATAGACAGGTCAATTGATACCCTTTGTTTAGCCAAAGCTATAAAGAATGACATATCGTATCAAAAAGACGATGAGTTTTTTAGCTGGCAATACAGGCTTAACAATATGATAGACAGAAAAAGCAAGAAAAAGTTAATGGATTTATGCAAAGATTATGATATTAAAATTGACGAATCCAAACTTCATGACGCAATGTATGATATAGAGCAAAACTATGAAGTTTTCAAAAAAATGATCTGGGAGGTCAATATTTAATGAGTAAATCTTTTTACAAAAATTTTACTAAGTACGATTCACCCGCGCCGCCAGGTGTGCTTCTTCCTAAAATTGAGATAGAGCAAAAGCACTATCTAGAATTAGGCATAGAGGATGGCGACTGCTCAAACTATGAGTTTCTAAGAAGGCTATGCCTCAAAGGCGTAAAAGAGAAAGGTGTTGATCAATTAGAAAACAAGCAAGACTATTATGACAGAGTAAAATCTGAATTATCAATATTCAAAGAGCTTGGGTTTGTAGATTACATCTTACTTAATTGGGATATATTGAATTACTGCCATGACAATGACATCCCAACAGGGCCAGGTAGGGGTTCTGCAGCTGGCTCTCTAGTTCTATTTTTGATTGATGTCACTAAAGTTGATCCAATTAAGTATGATTTGTTTTTTGAAAGATTTGTATCCAAGAGTAGGGCTAGACAAATCAAAAAAGATGGCGTAACTTACCTAGATGGCAGTCTTTTAGCTGATGTAGATAATGATATCGCCTACGAACACAGGCAAAGAGTTATTGAATACATTGAAAAAAAGCACCCGAACAGAACATCAAACATACTTACCTTAAATACTTTGAGTGGTAAGCTATGCATCAAGGAGTGTGGAAAAATTGTTGGTGAATACACCGAGCAAGAAGTTAACGATGTAAGCGCTTTCATTCCAAAAAAATTCGGCAAAGTTGCCCCTCTAAAAAATGCCATCGAAGAGAGCCAAAGGTTTGGACAGTGGGCGAAAGAAAACGAGAGAGTTTTTAAAATAGCTAGAAAGCTAGAAGGGCTTAACAAGAATACAGGAGTTCACCCATCAGGCATTGCTATTTCTCACCAAAAAATATCTGACATATGTCCAGTTCAAAAAACTAATGACGGAAATTTTGTAACTGGTTACGACATGAATTGGGTAGCTGAGTTGATGGTGAAGTTTGACATCCTTGGATTAAGGACATTGAGTGTGATTTATGATGTGTGCAAATCTCTTGACATAAATGTATACGACATAGACCTCTCTGATAAATCTCTTTTTGAACCATTACAAAAACTAAAAAACCCACACGGTCTATTTCAAATAGAGGCTGATACAAACTTTAGGGTTTGTCAAAAAGTTAAACCCAACAACATGGAGCAGTTAAGTGCAGTAGTTGCCATAGCTAGGCCAGGTGCTCTTGAGTTTGTTGACAAGTATTCAGATTATGTAAGAACTGGTGACTTTCAAAGTGTCCATAATTTCTTTGATGATGTCCTAGACTATACTGGAGGTATCCCTTTGTATCAAGAGCAGTTGATGAAGATGGCTGTAAAAGTAGGTTTCACCTTGGATGAGTCTGAGCAGTTAAGAAGAATTGTTGGCAAGAAGAAAGTTGACCAAATGCCAGCTTGGCAAAGAAAAATCAGAGAAAAGATTGAAGAAAACGAACTACCAGAAGAAGTCTCTGATGTCTTATGGAGTGTTGCTGAAGATAGTGCCAATTACTCTTTCAATAAATCCCACTCTATAGCGTATTCTATGCTTGCAGCTTGGACTACCTACTTAAAATTCAAACATCCAGAGGAATTTTTCTTAAGTCTTTTAAAAATGTCTCAGTTTGAACCTAATCCCCAAGATGAAATATCGAAGATTAGTAGAGAGCTTTCATTTTTTGATATAAATTTATTGCAACCAAATTTAATTAAATCTAAATTCGATTTTACTATCGACAAAAATAATATTAGGTTTGGACTCAATAGCATAAAGGGAGTAAGTCAAAAATCCTTGCAAGCATTAGCTGATTTTAGAAATGCGGAAAACTCAAACAAGTATGACATCTTTCTCTCTGCCAAGCAGGCTGGCCTCAACATCGGAGTCTTATCTGCGCTCATACAAGCAGGAGCATTGAGCGAAGACTCTACATTAAGTAGGCCTAGGTTAGTCCTAGAAGCACAAGCATTCAACCTATTAACTGACAGAGAGAAAAGAAACTTTATAGCATTGGGTGAAAAATTTAACTTTGACATTCTAGAGTCTATACATTCAGCTAAAAATGATGCTCTAGTAGCTGATGATGGTAGACCACTCATGAAAGAGTCAAGGTTTGTTACATTCAAAAAGAAATATGACAAATACAAAAAAATATATGAACAAAATATACAGTATGAAAATTTTGCAAATTGGTATTTTGAAAAAAAGCTTTTAGGCTACAGCTACTCTTGTCGATTAAAAGAAGTTTTCGAAAAAGAATCTAATACAATCAAAGACTCACTACATTATGATGCCATGGAAAGCGGAGAAAGGTCTAAATTCATCGGTGTCGTAGAAGATAGTTTTAGAAAGACTAGCGGAAATGGAAATCAATACATAAAAGTTTTACTAAGCGATGAGCTAGGTAACTTCCCTGCAATTATGGTTGATTCCCGAAGGCAAAGAACTTGTTCTATATATTTAGAGGCTGGAAATAAAATTCCAGAAAAAGATAATATAGTTGTGATTGTCGGCAGAAAAGCTGATGATGTTCTATTTATCGACTCTATGTCAATAGTTGATGAGAAAATTTGCATGAAGCTAAGTGATCTAAAATAGTGTAAATACTATTTTGTAATGCGAGCAAACTTTACTCCAAGATCACAAGAAATACTTAGTTTAGCTAAAAAACTAGCTGAAAAGTTTTCTAATCGTGAGGTTACTTTAGATCATTTATTTTTATCTTTTATAAAAGTTGACTCTTTTTTGATACCTTTTCTCGAGCACAAACTTCTTATAAAATTTGATGAAGTAGAAGGAATGGTTGTTGACAGTATCACTCAAAAGACAAAAAAAGGAACATTCGACAAGGTCACTTATAGTCAGCGAGTAAAATCCTGCCTAGACTTGTGCGTAAAAACATCTCTAGATAGAAGACATTCATATATAAGTGTAGAGCACCTTCTTTATGCTATGTTAAACTTAGAGGACTCTCATATCATTGATTACCTTGTTGTCTGTGATATAGATTTTGTAAAAATACAAGAGATTCTAGAGGATATATTGTCCCATGATGTAATATATAATCCGTCAGACATCAGCAATCACCCAATGGCCTCAGATCCATCAGGTGGAGGAATGATGATGCCTGCACCAAAACCTCTTGAATCATATAGCGTAAACTTAAATGAGCTGGCAATGTCTGGAGATTTTGACTTTATATTTTCCAACCCAAAGTATATTCTAAATATGGAAGAAACTTTATGCAGGAAAACAAAATCCAGTGCGCTACTTGTTGGTGATGCTGGCGTAGGCAAAACTGCATTAGTTGAGAGCTTAGCCAAAAGAATATGTGCTCTTGAATCAAACGATTACTTATTAAATAAACAAATATTATCTGTTGATCTTTCTTCTATGGTGGCTGGAACGAAATATAGAGGTCAATTTGAAGAGAGATTTAAAGCCTTTATAGATGCTGTAAGGTCTGAAAAAAACATAATATTATTTTTTGATGAAATACATACAATAGTAGGAGCTGGTAACTCAGAGGGCTCCCTTGATGCCGCAAACATACTTAAGCCCTACATAGCTAGAGGCGAAATAACCTGTATTGGTGCAACAACTTTTGAGGAATACAAAAAAAGTATCGCTAAAGACCCTGCCCTTAGGCGAAGGTTTAATGTTATTAAGGTTGATGAGCCTTCCCCTAAAGAAGCTGTAGAAATTATTTCAAACCTCTGCCAGAGCTATGCTACATTTCACTCTGTTGCTTATGAAGAAGAAGCTATACAAGAAGCAGTTAGCTTGTCAATGAAATATATTAATGACAGAAAACTTCCTGATAAAGCTATCGACTTAATAGATCAAGCTGGATCTATCGTTAAGATTAAGTCATATAAGAAGCCAAAAATGGCTAAAAATATGGAAAAAGTTTTAATTAATGAAGATGTAGACGACGATATAAAAATTAATATTTTCAGCACATATAAAGAAATGATCAACAAGTGGGGCAAGAAAAAAATAAAAAATGTAGCTAAGGTTACCACTCAAGATATAAGAAAAATAATATCTAAAAACTTTGGAGTTTCTATAGAATCCCTTAACGAAACTCACTCAAAAACATTAACAAATTTAGAGTCTAGATTATCTAAAGATGTCATTGGTCAGGGTCAGGCTATAGAAAAAATAACTAACAGTCTATATAAAACACATTGCGGATTAAAAGATCCAGATAGACCCATAGGTGGATTTTTATTTTTAGGTAAAACTGGTGTCGGTAAAACTCTTACAGCTAAATCTTTAGCAAAACACTATTTTGGGTCTGATAAAAAATTAATTTATTTCGACATGAGTGAGTTTACGGAATCAACTGCCGTAAGCAAGTTCTCTGGTTCATCGCCAGGTTATATTGGCTATGAAAAAGGAGGCATACTTACTGAAAAAATAAAACGAAATCCACATTCAGTTCTTCTTTTTGATGAAATCGAAAAAGCTCACCCTACCGTTTTGCAGTCTTTACTACAAATATTAGAAGAAGGTAGACTTACAGATAATTCTGGAGAAGAAACTTCATTTAAAAATTGTATTATTATTTTCACCAGTAATCTTGGTGCTGATATAATAGACAAAACTGGTTCAGTAGGTTTTATTACTAAAGAAAATGCAAAAGAAGATAAGGTTTTTGAAGAAGCTAAAAGAAAACTCAGCCCAGAGCTTGTCAATAGATTTGATGGGATTATATTATTTAATAATTTCTCAGAAACTGACTTAAATAAAATAATTACAATAGAATTTGGTAAAGTTAAAAATAAACTAAAAGATAAAAATATAAAATGCAGACTTAAACCTGCCGCAAAAAGAGAAATACTCAGGCAAACTCTAGAGCAAAATTTAGGGGGCAGACCAATCAGAAGGATCATTCAGAACGAAGTTGAAGTTGCCATTGCAAAGTTTATTATAAATAATGATACTGAAAGTGTAATAATAGATTACAAAGACAGTAACTTTATTTGTAGTAATGAAGCCAGTTCCAGAAAAAAGATCTAATGTAAATTATGCTAATGAATTTCTATATGTAGCTTTTGATGCTACAGGTTTTCATTTTAACGATTTTACTAGACACGATCCAGACTGCGATTTAAGAAATCTTGATTGCAATGTTTGCTCTGGCAACTTAGTTAGGCAGTTACATAGAATACAAGCCGCAAATTACGGCTTCACAATGAACTATAAGGATGCCAACCAGTACGGACAAGGTGCATATCTCGATAAACTGGTTGTAGAAAGTCCAAACATCACTTTTGACTTTGAATATTTTTTGGCTGATGGCTATAATGAGTTAGTCATGGGCTTTGTGATAGATGGTGAACACCAAGCTTTTCACAATTTTCTTTCTCCAGAGGGCAGAATCGGTTCAAACTTTTTTATTAATGTAGCCCCAGAAGGGAGAGATGTGATTGGCGCCAACTTAGAGTATCAAGAAAATCGTCGCAGAACAATAGGTCTTGGCAATTCTTTTTTAACGCAGTATGCCGTTACTGCTGAGCTAGGATCAATACCAAAAGCTAGAGTTAGCTTTGAAGCTTTAAACTTAAGGTCTTATATTGGAATATGTAATTTACCCATACCAGCTATTGACGTAGCGAATGATTGCGGAACCCCAGACATAAACTTCAGCTTACCTGATACCTACGAAAGTTTTCTTTATCATCAGCTAGATGGCTTAGAAG
>LULH01000078.1_pt1 | contig 25579 bp, 22 predicted proteins | sample 728201 | NCBI WGS metagenome assembly LULH01 (sample SAMN03860294, study PRJNA289734) | marine metagenome | biome: seawater column; feature: ocean; material: water; isolation source: Red Sea water column Station 169 - depth 100m | place: Saudi Arabia: Red Sea | collected 2011-10-15 | depth 100 m
CCATCATACCATTTTGTGAAAAATTCGTACAGGTGAAGTCTTAGAGACTGGATGTATACGATTAATCCTTCAATCATCATGATTCCAATGTTTCCCCCAATGAGTAGAGCAAGTGCACCTGGTGATTCCATGCCGCCTAGTGATGCATAAGAATTGTTAACTGTCAATAGTAATGCGGCATGTACAAGCAGCATGATTCCAATTCGCGCATAGCTGATTGTGTGCGCAAGACATTCTACACTTTTTCCTAATAGAACTTCCATCATGACGTTTGCAGCACTTCCTCCCTCCTCGGGATGTTTCTTGTTATGCTTTAAGCCACCAATCATCATCATTACAATTGATGCGATAATTATTATTCCTGCAATTCTAGTGATAATCCAAACTTGTGCCCATTCTCCTAAGAAAATTGTAACCCATGGAACAGCCTCTGTGTGAATTTTTGAGTACATGTTCATTACATCATATGATGCACCGATTGCACACATCATGATTACTACAATTCCACCGTAAAGTGTTAGGTTTGGAATTGCCTCAAAGATCATTGTATCTTTGTGACCTTCTTTCCATAATTTCTTGATGTGTAATACAAATGCCCAAACTAAATGAATTATTCCAAGGAAGATTGAAACCTTGAGTATATTGATTACTTGTTCAAAGTTTAGTTGTGCTACGCTAATTGAACCTACTAAAAATGAAACCGGATGCAATGCTCCGCCCTCTTCTAACAATCCTTTGAATGGTTGGAAGTAGTCTATGTGGAATCCAAACACCTCGCCTGTTCCAACACCTGCTATAGCAGCTGCTGCACCAGAGATTGCAATTAACATTCCCCATCTTGAGAGAGTACCTTGTCCTTTTAATTTGAATACAAGACCTAATCCCATAAGCAAAAGTCCGTGTCCTAAATCTGCAAACATAACTCCATAGAAAATTGGCCACATCAATGCAATCATTGGTGTTGGATCAGCCTCTCCTTTCTTTGGAATTCCCTGACTTTGTGTAATTACCTCAAATGTTTTAACAAATCTTTTGTTATCAAATAATGTTGGAGTCTTCTTTTCTTCTTCTGGATCTTTAATTTCTTCAGTAAGTGACATCCATTGTTTTGTCGTCTCTGTAAACTTTCCAGCCATCTTCTTTGGAATGTAACCTTGGATAACTGCAAAGTTTTTAGTTCCGCCTGGTTTTCTAAGTAGTTCTAAAACATCTTTTGCAACTTCTGCTTTTTCATGCAAAGTTAGGATTGGTTGTCTTATCTTTTTGATGATAGCAGTAATTTCCTTTGTAATTTTCTTTTCTTTTTCTTGAAATTCTTTTAATTTTAATTCTGCAGTTGCATATGCTTTTGTTGGATTTTGTTCAATGTTTTCAGGAATTGAAAATGGGTTTGTATTGAAACTTCTCATGACTTTGAGGACTTTGTCAGTATCGCCAGAATCTGCAATGACAACTAGTGCCGACTCTTCTTTTGAGTTTAGTTCATAATTATCAATTGAAACATTTTCTAGACTTCTTCTGATTTCTTCAATGTCTTTGGTCTGTACAATGAAGAGATTTGTGTAAAACTGCTTCATCAATCCAAATCCTCCCAAGTCAAGATTCAATTTCTTAACGACATCTAGTGTCTCAATTAATGATGTTAATTCTGAAATTTGTCTTCTAAATTCCTCTCGTTCATCTAAGAGTCGTTTTGGCTCATCAATAACACTTGGGGATTGTTTGATAATCTCATCAACCATATCTTTTAGTTCTGATAGTTCATGATTCTGTTTTTTAAACACGGTTCCCTTGAACAAAATCTCAATCATTCCAACAATTTTCTCAATTCCTAGGCCTTTTACCACCTCATCAATATCTTGGAATGATTGCTGTGCTTTGAGTAAAATGTCATCTACTTCTGGTGTAACGGTCTCTGTTTGAGAATCAATCTTGTGAAACCACTCAAACTCTGTTAGTCTTGATATTAGGTTTGGTGTATCTGATCGCGGTAAAATGACTGTTCCGACCATTAGATCTGCTACTACCAAGATAACCACATGACCGACGAGTGATTTTAAAATCTTTCCAAATTCGTTCTGTACTAAACATTAAAATTCAATTCTTTAAAACGGCATTCATTGCCATCAAATTCTGCTTTAGAATCAACAATCGATCAGGTTTTAGAGCGAAATTCATCTGAATTTGCTCAAAGTCTTAAAAATTCTCTTGAAGATGCACAAAAAACACTCTCTGATGCTCTTCCAATGCTAGAAGAAGAGTACGACAAAATCATCTCTGATGGCAAAAAAGAGGCAGATAAAATTGAAAAACAGATCGTTGGAAGTGCAGATTTGGAAGCAAGAAACAAATCTCTTCTAATCGTTCAAGAATCTGCTGAAAAAGTTCTAGAAAAGGCAAAAGAAAAAATTGCAAATATGGACAGAAATTCTGAATATTCAAGTTTAATCACAAAATTACTCACTGAAGCAACATCTGCATTAAACACCAGTGATGTTATAGTTTACACAAATTCTAAAGACAAAGACGTAGTTCAATCCGCAGTATCAAATATGTCTGGCGCAGAACTATCAAGCGATCTAATCGATTGCATGGGTGGTGTCAAAGTCACATCCAAAGATGGTTCCATGAGCTTTGATAACACAATTGATGCTAGAATTGAATTGTTGAAACCTTTAATTAGAAAAGATATCGCAGCACAATTTAACCTAGGTAATTGATATGGTAGCACAAGGAAAAATTGTATGGATTAGTGGACCGGCAGTAAAGGCTGACGGTATGGCTGATGCAAAAATGTATGAAACCGTATCAGTCGGAGATGCAAAACTAATCGGTGAGGTAATTCGTCTTACCGGAGATGTAGCATTCATTCAAGTTTACGAATCAACAAGTGGTCTAAAACCAGGCGAACCTGTAGTTGGTACAGGAAACCCACTCAGCGTTTTACTAGGACCTGGAATTATCGGTCAAATTTATGACGGAATTCAAAGACCTCTAAAGGATTTAGCTGATAAATCTGGCTCTTTCATTGGAAGAGGAATTACAACAACTCCTGTTGATATGACAAAAGAATATCACTTCGTACCATCTGTTGCAGTTGGAGATGAGGTTCAAGCAGGAAGCATAATTGGAACTGTTCCAGAAACATCATTAATTGAGCATAAAATTCTAGTCCCACCAGATCACAAAGGTGGAAAAATTACAAAAATTGTTTCAGAAGGCGATTACGCATTAGAGACTGAGATTGCATCAGTTGAGGGCTCTGACGTCCCACTCAAAATGTATCACAAATGGCCTGTCAGACAACCAAGACCATATCTCAAAAGATATGATCCAACTGTCCCATTACTTACCGGTCAAAGAGTTATCGACACATTCTTCCCATTAGCAAAAGGCGGTACTGGTTCAATTCCAGGTGCATTTGGTACTGGTAAAACTGTAACACTACATCAAATTGCAAAATGGGCTGACTCTCAAGTCGTAGTCTACATTGGCTGTGGTGAAAGAGGAAACGAAATGACTGAGGTACTTGTAGAGTTCCCAGAACTCAAAGACCCAAGAACTGGAAAACCACTCATGGACAGAACTGTTCTTGTAGCAAACACAAGTAACATGCCAGTAGCAGCAAGAGAAGCAAGTATCTACACAGGTGTAACAATTGCAGAGTATTATCGTGATATGGGTTATGACGTTGTACTTGTAGCAGACTCTACAAGTAGATGGGCCGAAGCACTTCGTGAAATGTCAGGTAGACTCGAAGAGATGCCTGCAGAAGAAGGTTATCCATCATACCTTGCATCAAGATTAGCAGAATTTTATGAAAGAGCAGGACGTGTACAAGCACAAGGTTCTCCTGAAAGAGACGGTTCAGTATCTCTGGTAGGAGCAGTCTCACCATCTGGTGGTGACTTTACAGAACCTGTTACAACACACACAATGAGATTTATCAAAACATTCTGGGCTCTAGATGCAAGTTTAGCATATTCAAGACATTATCCATCAATCAACTGGATGAACTCCTATTCTGGCTATCTTGCAGATATTGCAAAATGGTGGTCTGAAAACATCAGTGCTGACTGGCTCAACCTTAGAAGTGAAACATATGGAATCTTACAAAGAGAAGACACACTAAAAGAAATCGTAAAACTACTAGGACCTGAAGCACTTCCAGACGAAGAAAAACTAATCTTAGAAGTTGCAAGAATGATTAAGATTGGAATCTTACAACAAAACTCCTTTGATGATGTAGATACCTACTGTAGTCCTGAAAAACAATTCAAATTAATGAAATTACAAGTTGACTTTTACAATCAAGGTCAACAAGCACTAAAAGATGGTGCATCACTAGCTGACATTCGTTCAATGGAAGTAATTTCATCATTACTCAAAGCAAGAATGGATGTAAAAGATGATGAGATGGATAAATTAGATAAACTTGCAACTGACATGGTTGAACAATTCAAAAGCGTTACAGGAGTTAAAGTTCAAAATTGAGTAACCAAGGCGGAGTTCAATACAGCAAGATTGCTGAGATTAAAGGACCACTAGTAATTGTTGATGGTGTAGATAACGCAGCATTTGATGAGCTAGTAGAAATTGAAACACTTGATGGTGAAAAACGTCTAGGAAAAGTTCTAGAGGTTGGAAACGGTAAAGCAGTTGTTCAGGTCTTTGAGGGCACAACAGGTCTTTCTGTTTCAGGAACAAACGCAAAATTTGTCGGTAAAGTTATGGAAATGCCAGTATCAGAACAAGTACTTGGTAGAGTTTTTGATGGTTTAGGAAGAGCAAAAGATGGTTTACCAGAACCGGTTGCTGATTCATTTTTAGATATTAACGGCGCACCAATGAATCCTGAACAAAGAGAGTATCCAAAAGATTTCATCCAAACAGGTGTATCTGTAATTGATGGAATGCTCACACTGGTAAGAGGACAAAAACTTCCAATATTTTCTGGCTCTGGTATGTCACACAACATCTTGGCTGCACAAATTGCACGTCAAGCAGCAATTATTGGAACAGATGATAGTTTTGCTGTAGTCTTTGCAGCAATTGGTGTGCAATACAGTGAGGCAGAATATTTCAAAAGAAGTCTAGAAGAATCTGGTGCACTAAAAAGAAGTGTACTGTTTTTGAACCTTGCAGATGATCCTGCAATTGAGAGAATTATCACACCTAGAGTCGCATTAACAGTTGCTGAATATCTTGCATATGATTTGGGAATGCACGTACTAGTCATTCTTACTGACATGACAAACTATGCTGAAGCACTTCGTGAAATTAGTGCAGCACGAGAAGAAGTACCAGGAAGAAAAGGTTATCCTGGATATCTTTACACTGACCTTTCCACAATCTATGAAAGAGCAGGAAGATTAAGAGGCAAAAAAGGAAGTGTTACACAAGTACCTATCTTAACAATGCCATCTGATGATATCACACACCCAATTCCAGATCTTACCGGTTACATTACAGAAGGACAATTAGTACTTGGAAGAGATTTGTTCAGACAGGGAGTCTATCCACCAATTAACATCTTAATGAGTCTAAGTAGAATCATGAAAGACGGAATTGGTGAGGGAAGTACTCGTGCTGATCACCAAGAAATCTCTAACCAAAACTATGATGCATACTCTCGTGCTCAAGAAGTTAGAGCACTAGCAGGAATTGTAGGAAAAGCAGGTCTTACACCAGTTGATCTAAATTACATGAACTTTGGCGATGAGTTTGAAAAGAAATTCTTAACACAAGCAATTGATGAAAACAGAACTATTGAAGAAACACTTGGCTTACAATGGAACTGTGTCTCAAATCTTCCAAAGAATGAACTTACCAAAGTCAAAGACAAATACGTAGAACAATACTATAAGGAATAATTCTAATGTCATTTGGACAAAACGTTACAGCAACAAAGATTGAGCTTTTCAAGTACAAACGTTCAAGTCAAGTTGCAACTATGGTACAAAAAATTCTTGATGACAAACGTAAAGTTTTGCTAAAAAACATTGAAGAAATGATTACTGAGGCACAAAAAACTCGTGGTGGAATTTGGGAACCTTTACAGGACATTTATCAATCTGTTAACGAATCCTACCTCTCTTTAGGCGTAGCAACAGTAGACTCTGTAGCACAATCCACACCTGGTGTGATGGAAGTAGAATCTGATGTAAAACGTGTAGTAGATGTAACTATTCCTGTGCTTAGTGTAACTGAAAAGGATACAAAATCAATTCCTTATGGATTTGCAGATACAAATGCATCAATTGATCGTGGTGCAAAACTAATCAAGGATTTACTTCCAAAAATCTGTAAGGCTGCTGAATATGAAAATTCTATCTTTAGCCTTGCAAAAGCACTTGAAAAAACCCAAAAATTGCTTAATGCTTTGGAAAATGTGATCATTCCTCAATACAAAACTAGGGTCAGATTTATCCTAGCAACTCTAGAAGAAAGAGAAAGAGAAGAATTCGCAAGGTTGAAAAAGGTGAAGGCTTCAATGGAGAAGAGACAGTAAAATGGCAAAAGACGAAATTAAAAGATTACTTGACAATTCTAAAAAAACTTTAGATCAGGAATATGAAAATTCCTCAAAAACGATCAAAGATAAACTTCAATCTGCAAAAAAGAAAACCTTGGATAAGATCTAAGAAAATTAGGTGTTGGTTTAAATATGGTCTCCAGATTTCAAAAAATGAAAATGAAACCACTTTCAATTTTATTACTTGCAACCATGGTAGTCTCACTATCTGGATTGACAGGTGTAGCATATGCTGCAGAAGACGGAGCAACAGCTTCTAGTGGTGATTCATTGAAACTCTTAGGTGCAGGTCTTGCATTTGGTCTTGCTGCATTTGGTGCAGGAATTGGACTGGGTCAAGTAGGTTCTGCAGGTTTAGCAGTAATCAGTGAAAACCCAGCATTACAATCTAAGGTATTCATCTTTGTAGGTATGGTAGAATCAATTGCTATCTACGGTATCGTCATGATGTTCATCATCTTAGGACAATAATCAAAAAACAATTTTTTTAAAAATTTTTTAATTTTTCTTTTGATATCTTAGATCATCGACATCTAAAACTCGTCCACAATATCTACACTTTAAGACAAGATTATCCTTGTCCATCACTTCCATTGTAGATTCAATATGTTCTTGACTATTTGTGATACAGTCTGGATTTGAGCATCTGAAAATTTGCTCAATTTGATTAGGAAGTGAAACTCTTCGCTTTTCCACCAACTTGTAATCTTTGATGATATTGACTGTAGATGCTGGTGCAATGACTGCAAGTTTGTTTGTATCATCATCTTCCAAAAATCTGCCTTCAACCTTTATCATGTCTTTTTTCTTTAATTTCCCACTAGGCATGTTCAATGCTATGGTGATGACATTTCCACGACTACCATCAATTTCCAGTGCCTCTAAGACCTTCAGACCTTTTCCTTCATTGATATGGTCAATTACGGTGCCATCTTTGATACGCCTGACTATCAAATCGGATTGTTCCATAGAATAGTTTGTATATCTGCCACTATATATGATTCAAAGAATGAATAATTTTTCCCAAAACGACATTATTTCCATACGTGATTTATCAAAAGATGATTTAGAACAAATCTTTGCTAAAACTAATGAAATAATGGAAATGCCGGCAGAACAAAGACGTGAGATAGCAAGAGGAAAAACTCTTGGATATCTATTCTTTGAACCAAGCACCCGAACTAGACTTAGTTTTCAATCTGCTATGGCGCTAATTGGAGGAACCTCATTTGGAATTGCTGATGCAACTTCTTCATCTGTTCAAAAAGGCGAAAGTTTGGCTGACACTGTTAGGATTATGGCAGGCTATACAGATGCAATTGTTTTACGCCATTCTTTGGATGGCTCTAGTAAATTTGCAGCTGAGGTTTCTGATAAACCGCTAATCAATGCAGGCAGTGGCACAGAAGAACATCCTACACAAGCAATTCAGGATTTGTATACAATACAAAAAGAACTTGGAAAAATTGACGGAAAAAATATTGGAATTGTTGGAGATTTGAAGTATGGACGAACAGTTTACTCTTTGTTATATGGTTTGAGTAACTATGATGTGAAGGTTCATCTAATCTCTCCAGAATCTTTGAAAGTTAGAAGTGATTCGACTTACAACCTTAAAGAAAATCTTTCATTTACTGAATCTGAAAATCTAGATGAATACATTGAGGACTTGGATGTTTTGTATGTAACAAGAATACAAAAAGAAAGATTCCCCGATGAAGAAGAATATGTCAAAGTAAAAGGCAGTTATGTAATTGGTCAGGACGTTGTAAACAAAATGAAAGATGATGCAATCTTATTACATCCACTTCCAAGAATTGATGAAATCTCTACAGATGTTGATTCTGCAAAGCAAGCAAAATACTTCCAACAAGCAGAATATGGAAAATTTACTCGTGCAGCAATTTTGAGTATGCTATTACAATAAGAAAACAATAGGCATACGAGATCTATATACTCAATTATCATTAAATACAAACTTTGTAATAAAATATGGAAATGTCACTTTACGACTGTAAAGGAGGAAATCTCCTAATTTGCTTTGAGTGTGGTCACGACTCTAATCAATGCAAATGTACAAGCACAAAGGTTGAAGAATCTAGTTTTGTTTCAGCCTTTGAGTAATCAAGAATTTTTTTAATTGATATTTATGATTCCATCTTTAATCAAAAATTCAATTCCATCAATGAATGCAGAGTCTGGTATCTGACCGTCTGCCCACCATCCTGCATTGTTTTTCACCCACTCTGGAACTGATACTTCTTTTGTTTGACCTCCAACTACAAATGCAAACTCTGTCTGCTGACCACTTCCGGAAATATTTGAAAATCTTACAACTGTTAGACCTGTCTGCTCTTCAGAAAATGTAAAGTCTGTAAAGTCTGCACCAATTTTTGCAAATCTGTCTTCAGAAAAAATTGTCTGTCCATTTTGTAAAATTGTCATTGTATAATCTGAATCCCTAACTGGTCCTAAATCACTTGTATCTCTAAAAGTGTAAATGAACTTGACTTTTTCTCCAGGAATGATTACTTTGGGATCCCATGACAAATCTACCTGATATTCTTCACTAAGAGTTAGAGTTCGAAGTGGAAATTCTATCTCTTTTCCTTTAGTTAAAACCAAATCAAGTGAGTTTGGCAGTTCCTCTCCAGTCTTTTTTATTTGATTTTTAATGTGACGAAGATGGTCTGGTAATAAAACAAAGTGCACAATACGATTATCTTCCTCTGAATAATCATCTATGAATATTGATGATTTGAATAATTCTATACCATTACCTGTTCCAAAATAATTTGGAGATAAAAACTCCAATGTGTCTTTTGGAAACATTATTTCAGTATGTATTACATTGGTATGTGAAATGTTTGATTCTGAAAAATCAAACGGAAGACTAACCTTTGCTATATTTTCTTTTGAGTCATATTCAAAATTACTAATCTTATCATAGTATGACTTTACTCTAAACTCTGTTTCATTCATGCCTACATCTTCATTGTGATATGAAACCTCAGTCACACTGACTTGAACCTCAAATTCCACGTCACTAATATTTCCAATTGCATCTTGGGCATCTAATGTAATTTTGAATGTGAATATTCCGCCTTTGTTAAAAATTGGACCTGTTACAATTAATGGAGAATTGTCAGTTTTTTCCCATAACCCAAAATCATTTTTCTCACCAGAAATTTCGATACTATCTCTGTTAGTGACAATTACGTCTGGGTCAACTTCTAAAATTAAATTTCCATCTTCGGCATAAAACCATTCGTTTAGTAATAATTCTTCATCATTGAAAACTTCAACTTTGAAACTTGCATTGGTTATTGTTTCTCTGTTTGTATGATCATATGCATCTATTTTGATCATTTTTTGATCAGATTTGTAAAATTCTGCTGGAAGTAATTCTACAGTAACTTTGACTTCTCTGTCATTTGTAAAAATTAATGGTGATGCTTCAATTCCTGCTCCATGTCCAAACGCTGTTCCAAATGAAATTGTAACAACAAATACTAACAATATTCCAAGAAGTAGCTTCATACAGTTTATCGAATTGAACTCTTATTTTACTTAGTGGAGATTATATCGTCAATCTTTCTCTTATCTTTGACACTTTTTACATAAAACAACGCAGTTGCGATAATTCCTGCAGCAACAATTGGGGCAACTAATTCTACATAAATTATGTCAATTGATGTATCCTCTTGAACGACGGTTCTTTGAGTTGGTACTGCACTGATTGAAACTTTGCCTAATTTACCTCCACGTTGTTCCACAAACCAAATATCTCCGTTATCATCAGCTATGACAAATTGTGTAAATGATCCTTCTGTTGGAATTGGAACTTCCATCATTTGTTGATTATTTTGATCATAAACTACTAAACTATCAATGACGTGTTGTGCTATCCACATGTTGTCGTATTTGTCAAAAGCCATTCCAAATGGTAATGATTCTGGATTTGAGATTTTGACTTGATCAAAGCTGTCTAAAACTGGATTGAACTTTGTTACTGCTGGACCAATATGCTCTGCTATCCACACGTTATCTTCTTTGTCAATCATTAATGCAAATGGTTCGGCCATTGGAACTTCAGGTGCAAATTCAGTCAATTCTTTTGTCTCTCCATCAATTTTTCCCAATTTTCCTACAAGTGATTCGGCAAACCAAACATTATCTGAATCATCAATCTCTATTGCTGTTGGTCCAGCTTCAGGAGTGATTGTATTGATTATCTTGAATTTTTTTGTTGATTGGTTATACTCTAAGAGCAATGATTGATCAATTACGGCTACCCAAACATCATTATCGCTATCTACTCCTACAGATGTTGGAAGTGATTTCTTAGTAACTAAATTGAATTGTGGAAGTTGAATTGTTTCAAATTGTTCTGTTTTAGGATCAAAACTTCCAATCTTTGAGTTTGGTGTATCTGTAAACCAAATCTTTCCATCTTTTCCAATATCCATGAAAATTGTTGTTAATCCATCAAATGTGTATGGAGTAAATTGTTCATCTTCTAATGAAAACTTCCATAGACGTGGTTTTTGTGCATCTGAAATCCACAAATTCTTTCCATCATACACTGGGAAAAGTGGGGCTGTCTCATCTGCAGGAAATTCATACTCGGTAATCTCTGTTCTAATGTCGCTTAACAATGGTTTAATCTGTAAATTGAAAATTGTATTTTCATTAGAGTTTTGTTCTCTTTGTGCTTCTAATTCAATCTGCCAGTTTCCTGCAAAACCAAATGTTGCATCTGCTGTATATTTTGTAATTGAACTTTGTACAGTTTCGGAAACCTCTGCTAGTATTGGTGAAATATTTTTCTGTGGATTAGAGACCTTTACTTTCAATCCTGAAATATCATCAAGCGGTTTATCATCAAACGATGAAACTATAACTGAAATTGTATTCTGACCTATTCCTGCAGGTTCTACTTTGACATCAAATTTTGCATTCTCAGAGAAAAGAATTGATTCATAACCAAACGTTGGCTGTAATGCATCTGCTGATTGAATTTCTCCTTCTGGTAATGAAGAATTTACCAACAATGCAACTACAGCTAGTAAAGCAATTCCTAATCCTGCTTCTAACTTTAATGGCTTACTAATTCTCTTTGAAATGTTCAGAGATTCGTAATTACTTGGGTTTTTGAGAAATTTCACTTGATACATTCCACCAAATGCAATCATTGCAACTGCAAGTCCAATTTTTATCATGATTAATTTTCCATATGTGGATTCTGTGAGTGCTCCTACATTGTCATCTAAGAACCATAGTAGAGTGGGACCTGTGATGATCAAAATTCCAATTGCAATGATGAATATGCCTGAAAATCTTGGAATCAAGCTTAGGGTAATTTTATTTCTTAAAGCATCATCGGTTTTTGAAATTGTTGGAAGTGCAACAAATGCAAAAAATATTACGCCGCCAATCCAAATTGATGATAACAAATTATGAGCATAATCTAAAATCCATGCTGCTTCTAACTCTGTAGATGCTCCGTGACCCATCATTGTAGTTGTTGCAATTAGAATTAGTGATGCTACAAGTAACGGAATTTGTCCTTTAATTGATATCTCTTTTCTCTTTTCCATCCAGAACCATATTCCAATGATGATGATTGTAATTATCATTCGAATTAACCAAGTTGTTCCAAAAGTGGTTCCAATTACCTCAATTGGTGAAACCTCCAGCCTCCATGTTTGAACACCTAACATTATGAAGTTTGATGCAAATGTTGCAATTACACCATAACCGATAATTTTTGAAAATCTCTTTTTGAATTGTTCATTTATGTCGCTAAATAATTCTCTAAATCTAGTTTGTTGTGATGACCAAATTGTAATTGAAACTATTACTCCTCCAAGAACAATTGTTTGCCCAACAAGTCCTGGAAATCTTGCAACTGATTCTGGAATGAAAGTTGTTTCAGAAGTTTCTTGTGAATCTAACATTGATGTATCAACTTGTACATCTCCTACTCCAAATACTACTGCTGCTTGAACTAAATGTCCATCAACTTTTGAAAGAACTTTACTTGTTAGTGTGTAAACTCCTTCTTCTAAAGGCGGTGTTGTTACGATTAGTGATGTCTCACCGTCATTGTATGAAGTATCTCTGTTGTCAATTTGATTTCCATTTGCATCATACACTTTCAGTTCTGAAAAGTCAATTTCTACAGCCTCTGAATATTTTGATATGATTTGTGTCACTCCTATTGGAGCGTTTTGACCTTGACCCGGAACTGTTTCAAGCAAAAATGGGTGTGCGCTAGCTGCAGGTAATCCTAAAAAGAATATCAAAACAGGAATTATCCAAATCTTCTTCAATGATTTCAAATCATCGTACTTACAATTTAAAGAAATGCCTCTTCAAAAATTGTACTATCTTAGTAAAGATAATAATGTAATAATTTGGATAAGATATATTGAAAAAATCTTTTCTCTTACTTAGCGTAATTCTCCTTTCCGGATTTGGAATGTCTTCGGCATATGCTCATACAACTGTATATGTTGAACAATACGAGATAGAGGCTGGTTGGGGAGAAGAACCACCAGTTGTTAATTTACCAAACAAAGTTGTAGTTGAGGTTGCAATTTCTGGAGAAAAAGAAGGACTTAGAACTGGAGTTACTAATGCATTCAAAGCAATGTCTGCAACACTAATCTCTGGTGGAGCAGAAAAAACACTTGACATCAACTCAGATCCTAGACCTGGACATTATTATTCAAAAATTTTACCAACAAAAACTGGTTCTATGTCATTGAAGATTCAAGGTGAATTAAATGGATTACCAATTGATGTTTTAATTCCTATTGAAGATATTGAAAGTCAATCTATTATCGCATTTCCACCAGTTAGTGGTTCATCTTCTGCAGGTGAAATTGGTGCTGTAAAAAATGCACTCTCCTCATTGCAAAAAGATGTGTCTAATCTAAAGTCAAACGTTGGTGAAGTCAGTTTGACTGCAGGTGGAATTGACATTCAAAATGCTTACAACTTTGGTGTCTTCGGATTATGTCTTGGAGCAGCTGGAGTAATCTTGGCAGTAATTGCTATGATTCGTCGTAAATAAAAAAGCGATAGACATTTTCTGGCTAGACGTTATTCTTACCAACATGACACTAAGGGATATGTCTACCAATAGTTCAAAGTCTCTTTTAGTATTATACAGATTGGTACATACTACAACTGTACTATGAGAAAAATAAAATAAAAAGGAAAAGATAAGAAGTCGTCTAGATTCTTGGCATGAAGCTAAGTCTTGATTTTGCAGATAATGCAATTATTGAAGAAATTGCAACTACTAGAATCAATGCAGCTATTGTACCAAATTCTGGAACTGCTTGTGCAGTGTTTGTTAATCCGACTGGACCTGTCATTTCTTCACCTACCATACCAAATCCTTGGAATGTTACAGTGACATCAATTGGGCTGTCATCAGATGCATCTGCACTAAGTGCTGATGTAATGTGTTGACCCTCTCCTGTATGTGAGTGTACACCACTCTCGTCTAGGATAGTTTCACCATTTTGAGTTGCAACAATGTCATAGTTAACGTGTGAACCGCCAATTGTTACATCAATTGCTACTCTTTCACCTGCTTTTGCACCGTCTGCAATATCAATTGAGATATCTGCTGCAGTTAGTGTTTGCATTTCCATTTCTCCGTGATCATCATCTCCATGATCTTCTTTAGTTTCATCATGGCCATGATCATCATGACTTTCTCCTTCTGCTTCAACAATTACCATTCCTTCCATCCATGGATGAACCATACAGAAGTAAGGATATTCTCCTTCATCAAGTGGACCAGTTGTGTATGATTGGCCAGTCATTACTAATGAACTGTCCCATGCACCACTTGGACCATCTGCTGGAGTACCAGCTGTAGATGTGTGTGCTGCTGTGTCATTGTTAGCGAATGTAACTTGACCACCAACACCGATGGTAACTGTAGCTGGGATGAAACAATCTGGTTCACATCCCGGAACTGAAGAACCGTCTGCGTTCTCTACTGTTGCATTCATGCTGTGTTCAGCAAATGCACTAGGTGCTGCAGTTATTCCCATAGAAACAATTGCAAAAAGAACGAATAAGGAACTTAGTGTCTTTTTATTCATTAGGTTAATTTCCTGACTTGGACAATAAAAATGATCTCCAGATTTACGCCTGATTTATCGAAAAATGTACCACTTTGGTTTTTATTCAAATAATGAAAATATCAGTTATGAAAAAGTCAATTCTCATAGCTCTCCTAATCTCGCCACTGTTTTTTGGTAGTGCATTTGCTCACCAAGCTGATTCGGTTGGTGATTATAGAATTGAGATTGACTGGAAAAACAAACCAGTAGTAACTGGAGAATCAAATGCAATCATTGTCTATGTAAGTGAAATGGACAAAAGTAAAGAGGCTGCAGATCAACCATTTGTTCCTGAAAAAGGAATTGAAGGTTTGAAAAAAACACTCAAAATAAAGTTAGTAGTTGATGCAGAATCAATTACTTTGCCATTACAACCTACTGATGTACCTGGAATGTACGAGTCCGATGTAACTCCAACATTTTCTGGTTGGTCACAACTAAACTTTATTGGAAAAATTAACGAACAAAGCGTTAACCTAGCATTACATCCACTAAAAGTGCAAGAACAAGAAATTTTACAATTTCCTCCAGTTGAAACAACTGTTGTAGAATCTGGTGAATTTGAGCGTGAGATAAATGATTTACGTGGTGATATTAGAGAATTACAAAACACAATTGATGAATTAAAACAACAAAATGAAAATTCAGCAAGTGAAACAATGATTATTGCTGCAATTGGACTGGGAATCGCTGGAATTGCAATAGGTGCAGCATCTTTTGCAAAGAAAAAATAATTTTATTTTCTTAGTTTCTTTTTAATTGCTGTAAATAATACGGCTGGTGCTACAAAGTACATTCCTACATTTAGTAGTATGACTCCTATGCCGTAACCTAGCATTTCATGTTCAGTGTCAATTGGTACATGAGCCAAAATCGTAAATGATGTCAACATTGGTGTTAGTGATACTTTGACTATCTCTTTGAAGACTGGACTTTCTCTTTCATAATCAGCAACTGTTGGTGAGAATGAATAGTAAATCTGATTGAATCCTGTCATGAAAGATTTTCCATAACTTGTTTGCATTACAACATTGTCTCTTATTTCTCTGAGTTGTTGAACTTGCGGTGACATTTCTGAACCAAATGCTGCAGTTGCTATCAAACAACCACCTCCTTCATTGTTATTTTCTTGAATAGGTTGTGTAGATTGCTCATCTCCAACATTAATTGTAAAGTATGTAGTTTCTAATGGAATTGGTTGGAATAGGATTCCTTCCATCTCAACTTTAATTTGATGTTCACCATTTTCTAGAAATTCCACTGGAATCTTTACAGTTCCAATAGATGTGTGTGTAAGTGGAATTGGTCCAAAGATGTTTTCGCCATCTTTGATTACTGTGATTCTATAATCAATATGTTCTTGAATCTTGTTAAATCCTGGTTTAATCCAACCGATGTGTAATTTTGAAATAGAGTTAGCTTCTGCTTCTGGAACAACTGATAATCCAATATCTAACGTTCCCTGTTCTGATGGTAAAACTTGTTCATAATCTTCTGGACTTTCAGCAAATGCAGGTGATAATAGTAAAGGTAGTAACATTAATCCTAGAAGATATTTCATAGTGGAAATCAATCTGAATATAATAAAAATGATCTTGTAAAATCTGAAGGAAATCATCGAATCATTAATAGGTGATTTATCTCCAAATTTTCATAATTGTACTACAAAAGTTTACTCTTACTTGCAGCAGTCTTTGTGACTTTGCCATTTCTAAGTGAAGATGCATTTGGACATGGATTAGGTGGTGATGCTGCACCTCCAATTAGTTTTGGTGGAATGGAAGTTACTGTATTTACTCAACTAGATCCTGCAGATATGACTGCAGGAGATGTTGATTCAGCAAATATTGCAATTCGTTTCTATGACATGCTAACTGATCAAAATCTAAATCAAGTAACATATCGTGTTGAAGTTTGGAGAAGCGGTGATCTTTTAGCTAGAGAATACTTCTACGATGAAGATGGCACACTAAACGTTGAGGTAAGACCAAAAGCCGATTGTTATGAAGCAAAAAAGTGGAAGTGTACTGACACTTATGGTGAAATACATGGAACTGCAGGTGCATATTTTGCAAGAGGTGATGGAAGACCACTAATCAATGGTCCAATATTTGAAAAAGGTGGATTATACAACGTTAAAGTTTCAATTGAAGGTGCAACAAGTCCTAGATCATTAGTTGCCGAACCTCTTAACTTTGACACATTTGTCAGTGTTGCACAAGACCAAGGATTCTTTATCAAAACTGCAAATGCTGAAGAAATTCCAGTTACTGTAAAAACTTACTATGATGATGTAGAAAATTTTTCATTTAATCAAAGTAATAATGGAATATCATTTGACATGCCATTTGATTGGAATCCTGAATATATCGAACTAGTACAAATGGTTCATGAAGAGATTCGTGTTCCAAAATCATTTGATGCATACAACGCTGAGACATCATTCAAGGGTTATGTGGATGGTGTAGAAGTTGATAAAAGAGTTCTAGTAATGGATCCATATTCATCTGAGACTGAAAACATTGTTCACTTTTTGGTAACTGGAACTGAATTGCAAAGAATTAACGAAATTCTAGGGGAATCTCATTATTCATCTAAACAAATGAGCTTTGAATTAGTTCCAGAAGGAACTGTTGAGAAAAACTCCTTTGATATTACATTTGATAATGGATACACAGCACTTGTTGCATGGGATTCCATGTATGGTGCAGGTGATGAAATTCCATTTGAGTTTTCATTCTTTGATAATAATGGTGCTTTAGTAAAAGATGTAATCTATGCATTTGGTTTGGTTAATCCACAAGGAGAACAATTCAATTTAGTTACTGGAGATACCCCTGAACAATATGTAGGAGTAAAATCAGTAGAAGGAATTTCTACACACATGATTACCATTCCTGATGATGGCTTGTATACTCTAAATTTGGTATTAACTGGCGAGGGATTCTCAAACTATGATGAGTTTTTCCAATCATCTCAATTGTTTGAAGTTGGAGTATCTACAACTAGTTCATTTAAGCCAACTCCATCAATGTCTGCCCCATCACAATCTGTCAACATTCCTGATTGGGTAAAGAACAATGCAAAGTGGTGGTCTAATGGAGAAATTGATGATAACACCTTTGCATCTGGTATTGAATTTATGATAAAACAAGGAATCATCTCAGTACCAACTACTGCAAGTGGTGCACAAAATGAAAATGCAACCATTCCTGATTGGGTTAGAAATAATGCTGCATGGTGGGCTGATGGCCAAATTGATGATAACACCTTTGCATCTGGAATTCAATTCCTAGTCAAAGAAGGAATTATCTCAGTTTAGACCTACCTGAAAATTATTATACAAACCTAACAAACTTTGATTGATTCATGCTTCCATTAAGAGATGAAAATCCACATCCACCAGGATTCAAACCAAAACTAACAATTGCACTAATCATTATCAATGTGATCGTATTTGGAATTGAAGTTGCAATCACTGGACAGTTTATCGAATTTTCAAATTATGAAGCAATGAACATGTTTCTCAACTGGGGTGCCGTACCTGGATGTGTAACAGGTCAGATAGATGGAATTAATACTGGAGTTGAAATAATTGATTGCCCTGCCATTCCTGAACTGACCTTGATTACGTCAACATTCATGCACGGAGGAATCATGCACCTTGGTGGTAACATGTTGTTTTTGTGGATCTTTGGTGACAACATTGAAGCAAAGTTTGGCAGAGTAAAGTACATTGGAATTTATCTAATGTGGGGAGTTGGCGCAGGATTAATTCACATTTATGGTGACACTGGCAGTGGAATTCCTGCAGTTGGTGCATCTGGAGCTATTGCGGGAATTTTAGGTGCATACTTGGTTATGTTCCCACATGCTAAGGTGATGACATTTGTTATGTTAGGATTTTTCTGGAGAATGATGCACATTCCTGCAAAGTTTTTCTTACCATTTTGGTTAATCTTCCAAAATCTTTTGCCTTTCTTCATAGGAGGATTTGGTGTTGCTGGTGGTGGTGTTGCATTTTTGGCACACATTGGTGGTTTCTTTTTGGGATTAGGAGTAGGTTATTTCTACAAGAAAACAAACCGGTCTGACTATACTTATGGTTCTAGATATGGGTACAAAGGAGATTGGAGATAATTCAATCAATTAAATTATCAGAGATATAATTTCAATTCATGCCATACATACACGTATCATTATACCCTGGACGTTCTGAGGAACAAAAACAGGAATATGCAAAGGCTATCACAAAATCTGCAGTTGAAATTCTAAAAACAAAAGAAGATCACGTCATTGTAGTTTTTGATGAAAATCCAAAAGAGAACTGGTTCCTTGCAGGAAAACAACTCTAAACTATCTTTTTATTTTCATACTTTTTCTATACTTCATGTCAAAGATTGCACTTGTTCAGTTCAAAGCATCAACTGATAAGAAAAAAAATCTTCCAAAAATTCTAGATTACATAAAACAAGCAGCAAAAAATAATGCTGATATGGTTACCTTCCCTGAATACATGATGTTTTACACACCTTCAACACAAACTGCAAGACAAGTTGCACAGGAAGCAGAAACCATTAACGGTGAATTTGTTTCTGCAGTTGCACAAAGTGCAAAAGAAAACTCTATCAGTGTAGTCGGTACAATGTATGAAAAAAGCAGAAAAAAAGATCGCGTATATGACACCTCATTCATTATTAACAAAACAGGAAAAGTAACTGGAAAATATAGGAAAATTCATCTTTATGATGCACTTGGTTTCAAAGAATCTGATAAAATGTCATCAGGTACCGAAATTCCATTACCAACAAAAACGTCAGTTGGAAAAATGGGAATGCTAATTTGCTATGACTTGAGATTTCCTGAAATGTCACGAACATTAGCATCATCAGGTACAGAAATCCTAGTTGCACCATCAGCATGGGTTAACGGTCCTATGAAAGAAGAACATTGGTTAACACTAAACAAATCCCGTGCCATTGAAAATGGATGTTATGTAATTGCTCCTGATCATCTAGGACATGTATATTCTGGAAGAAGTTTAGCTGTTGATCCTTACGGTCGTATCTTACTAGACATGAAAAAACGACAAGGAATTGGATACGTTAACATCTCTTTAGATAAGGTTCACGAAATTAGAAAAAAATTACCGCTCCTAAAGAACAGGAGAACTGACATCTACTCTGATTTTAAGATCTAGTCTTACATTTCATGTTGGCACACTGTCTTTTCCACTCTTGTTTTCTTGAATATCTGAAAATTACAGTTGGCCATTGACACTCTGGGCATTTGGTTTTGAGAACCTTTAGCATTGCCTTTTGTAGGAGAGGGGCTGATGCCTTACATCCATTTTGAAAATTTGTACAACCGATAAAGCGTTTTTTTGTTGTAAATGACTTGATAACTGATAATTGTCCTTTATGACACTCTGGACACTCACAAATGCCTTCTTTTGGAGAATTTGTTCCTAAAATTGTATATTTTTTGTTCTTTGCAGAAAATGATACAAACCCATTTTCATCATAATACTGATCTATTTCCAACTTGAAATTATCTACAATTTTTTTTGTAGACTTTGTAACATTTCGCTTTTCAGATTTTGTAATGGACACTTGGATCTTTTTTCTCATGTGTAATAATATCAATTCAAGTTAATGAAATTACTTGATCAATTTTTATAGGGACTAGGTCAGCAAATTTTCGTGGAAAGAGAATCTGTTTGTGTTTTAGGTGGAGGAAGTACAAAATACGGTAAACTCGATGATAGCATTTCTGATATTACATTACAAGCATCAGTTGGTGCAATTGAAAGTGCAGGAATTGAGCCTAAAGAAATTCAAGCAGGTTACATTTCTAATGTATTTGGAGTAGCAGACAAGCAGGTACACCTAGGACCTGTAGTCATGAGTAATTTAGGAATTTCAGAATGTCCTTCATTATCAATTGAATCTGCATGTGGTTCTGGTTCTGTTTCATTTAGAGAAGCATTTGCAAATGTTGCAGCAGGATTTTATGATGCTGTACTAGTTACAGGTACAGAAAAAGTTACACATACAGGTACTGATTGGACAACAACTTACTTTTCTTATTGTTCTGATTTCTTTTATGAAGGTCAAGCAGGTGCATCATTTCCAGGTTTGTTTGCATCAATGGCTCGAGCATATCTAAACGAGTTTGATGCAACAGAAGAAGATCTTGCAAGTGTAGCAGTAAAGAACCATGAGAATGGTGTATTGAATCCTAAAGCACACTTGAGAAAGAAAATTAGTATTGATGATGTTATGGATTCTGCAGTTGTTGCAAGTCCTTTGAAATTATATGATTGCTGTCCATTTTCAGACGGAGCAAGCTCTGTTATTTTATGTAATGAAAAGTTTGCAAAAGAACATTCAAAAGATTATGTCAAAGTAATTGGTTCTGGTAGGGGTGGATCACCTGCAGCATTACAAGGACGTGAAAAATTAACAACCATACCAAGTACAAGAATTGCAGCAGAAGCAGCATACAAAATGGCAGGTATTACTGCAAAAGATGTTGACTTTGCTGAAGTTCATGATTGTTTTACTGTTGCAGAAGTTGTTGACAGTGAAGACTTGGGATTCTTTGAGAAAGGTACTGGTGCAACAGCTGCACGTAATGGTGAAACTAAACTAAATGGTTCAATTCCAATTAACCCATCTGGTGGTTTGAAATCAAAAGGACATCCAATTGGTGCAACAGGTGTTGGTCAAGTTGTTGAAGTCTTTGAACAATTGACAGGAAAATCTGGAGAAAGAACCGTTAATGACGCAAAAATTGGATTGACACAAAACTTTGGTGCAACTGGCGCTAGTTGTGCAGTTCATGTATTTGAAAGTGTGTAAATTGTCTGCAAAACCTGAATTTATAGAAGCAGCAAAGGCTGGTAACATTTTAGCTAGAAAATGTAGCAAATGTGGAGCATTACATCTTGCAACTGTTTACTATTGTAAAAAATGTGGAAGTAAGGAATTTGAAGATTCCACTATCAAAGGAACAGGCAAAGTTGCAACTTATACGATAATGACTGTTCCTCCTGAAGGATTTGAGGATTTAGCACCTTATGCTTGGGTAGTCATGGAAATTGATGATTCTGATATCCGAGTATCTGGCTTTTTACCAAAAATTACTACTCCTGCAGATTTGCCAATCGGAACTCCTGTGAAAATTACAGGTTTTGACGAACGTGGCATAGTCTTAGAAAAACAGTAAATCAATTTTATTGAATTTATTAAAAAAAATTTTCATAATTTTTAATTGTCGTATCGAAAATGATCTATTATGTCAGTAGAAATTGTTTGTGGAAAGTGTGGAGAAAAGATCTCTGCAATGAAAATGCTCAAATCAGTAAAAGACGTTCTAAAACATTACAACAACAAATGTCCTTCTTGCAATCAAACATTATCTACAACAGAATTTTCTTTAGATGTTGAAGAAAAATGATCTTTTTTGATCCATGTACTAGTGACAAGAAGCCTTATTAGCTAATTTTTTTTTACTAATTCATTGGGGAAGCAAGACGCAGATTTTGAAGAAGAAATAGAGATGGATGTTGATGTAGATGTCGACGATGATGACGATCTAGATCTAGAAATGGATGGTGGCGACAAAGATGATGGTCGTTTACAATCCACATCAAAACGTGTCAGAATGATCTTCTCTGTTATGGCAAGTCCAAACAGAATTGATATCTTAAGAATCCTAAACTCTAAAGGTCCTTTGACCTACTCTGAACTCAAATCCCTAGCTGGCTTCAAATCAAAAAAAGAATCCGGAAAATTTGCCTATCATTTGAGAAAATTACTTAGACAATCCCTTGTTGCACTAAACAAATCTGAAAGACGTTATACTATTACAAATCTTGGAAAACTGGTCTTGAGCCTTGCTCGCCAAATTGAAGAACGCTCCATTATTGAAAGTGGAAAAATGTATGTCAGAACATCTCATGATTCAATTGAAGAGTTTAACTCTGACAAAATCATACAATCTCTTGTTCGTGAAGGTAGTTTACCATTAGAATTATCACAAAAAATTACAGAAGAGGTAGAAAACAGAATATACAAATTCCAAACTACATATCTTACTGGCTCATTAATCCGTGAAATGGTCAATAATGTTCTATTAGAACACGGTCATGAAGAATATCGAAATAAGCTTGCAAGGCTTGGAATGCCCGTATTTGATATTCAAGAAATGCTCACAAATGTTGAAAATATACGAAATGGCGTTGAGGATATCCTGTTTACTAGTGGAAAAAATACCCTGGCTGAATACTTACTCACAAATTCACTTCCTAAAGATATAGCTGACTCACACCTTTCTGGAGAATTGCACATATCAAATCTCGGATTGTGGTCACTTATCCCTGATACAATATTTCTAAATCTAAAAGAGTTAATCGAAGATGGAATTGAACTTAAAGGCAAATGTCCTGGTGTAACAAGAACTCATCTACATCTACAAGTCTTGATAAAGCACCAACAACGCTATCATTTAGAATACCACTTTCTGCTGACAAAAAACTAGTTGATGCAATAATTTCTGCATACAATACATTTGCCAAAGCAACACCTTCGCCAAAAATTGGTCTAGTAATTGATTATGAAAAGGGAAAGGTTGCAGATCATTCAGAAATTCTTGCACAAACTATATCGTTGGGTGGAAATGTAACATTCTCTAAGGGTTCATGTTCAACAAATGCTATAAAAAATTCTTCTAAATCTCCTGAGCCATCAATAAAACTGGGATCATTATCGATCAACTTACCTCGTTTGGCACTTGAATCAAGTAAAGATGAAACTTATTTCAGAGCAAGACTTGTTTTGTTGATGAAACCTGCAATCGCTGCAATGGCAACGCGCAAAAAAGATGTCTCTGATTTAATTCGACGTGGAGTAAATCCAATTCTTGCAGAAAAAACTCAATTCATGCAGAAAAACAACACTTCCATAATTCTTAACTTAGTTGGACTAAAAGAAGCAGTTTACAAAATACTTGGACATAAAGACGACAAAGAAGGAAAAGAAATTCTAAACAAAGTCTTAGAAACTGCAGTTGATGTTGCACACAAAAAAGGTCAAGAGATGGGGGTTGATGTATCAATCGCAATGGTCGATAGTGATGAATTAACACGATTTGTTACACTTGACAGCGAAAAATATGGTAAGAACTCAATCATGGACGTTCTAGAAGGCGATCTTTATTCTCAAGGACTGGAATTAAACGCTGCAGAACTCGATAAATCTACTGCAAAAACTGAGATCATATCTGAGTATAACAAGATCTCAAAGACTTTGGACGGAGGATTACTAATCAAACTTCCATTTGATGCCAAAGCAAAAGATGCAGATATCAAAAAGACAATTGAAAAAGCATCTTCACTAATTTCGTCATTCAAACCAATCAAAAATTCTAACTAAGCAATTTTAGGCACAAAAATTTCATACCATTTGGAATTTTATCTTTCGTACTAGTCCCTAATTCGAAATTCGTTTCGATCATTTTTCAAAATCATAGTATAATTTTATTTTGTAATTAGCACTATGAAAATCTGTAAAACGCTACGAAATTTTTCGTTGTGAAATTAATTTACCCATTGTTGGAAAATTAATTGCCAAAGAATTTTTAAGCTGTTTAGTTTTACTTGTTTCTGGGGATTATAATTGGTTGAAAATTCACAGATAGAGTCGTCTTTCGCGGAAATTCGAAAGAGAAACGGAGACACAACAAAGTTTGATCAAGATAAAATTACAAACGCGATCTATAAAGCACTACTTGCAACAAGTGAAGGAGATCGTGATCTTGCACAAGAACTAACAAACGGTGTTCTAAACAAACTATCTTCTCAAGGATTTGGTACTGAAAACCCACCATCTGTAGAAGATATCCAAGATATGGTGGAATCTACTTTGATTGAACAAGGTCACAGCGAGATTGCAAAATCATACATTCTGTATAGACATGAGAGACGAAAGATTCGTGATGAGAAAATGAAGGTTCTAAATACAAAAACTCTAGATCCTGTTTCCAAAGACTTTGATTTGAATTGTCTCAGAGTTCTAGCATCAAGATACCTATTAAGAAATAACAAAAATGAGATTACTGAAAGCCCAACTCAACTATTTGAAAGAGTTGCAATTTTAATTGGAATTGGTGATGTATTGCACGATTCTGCAGTATTCAATGCAGCAGGAAATACACCACAAGATATTGAAGAAGCAAAAGCATATCTCCCAAAACTAGACCAATTTAATTACAAATTCAAAATTGACGAATACTATCTAAACCAATATCATTTCAGAGGATTGGTAAATGGATACATTGACATTGCAGAAAGAGGTCAAGCAAAAATTAGCTTTAAAGATTTGCTAACAAAACTTGCCGCAAAAGAATTTACTGATTACGGTGCACGAATCACAGAATACTATGAACTGATGGTAAACCAAGTATTCTTACCAAACTCTCCAACAATGATGAATGCAGGTGGACGTCTTGGACAACTTTCTGCATGTTTTGTTTTAGGAATGCCTGATGACATGGCACAAATTATGAAGACTACTTCTGATGCAGCACTAATCTTCAAATCTGGTGGTGGTGTTGGAATTAACTATTCAGAATTAAGAGAAGAAGGTGATATAGTAGCCTCAACTTCAGGTGTTGCCTCCGGACCTGTATCTTTCATGAATATTATCAATACTGTAACTGATGTTATCAAACAGGGAGGAAAAAGAAGAGGAGCAAACATGGGAATTATGGATGTCTCCCATCCTGACATTGAGAAATTCATTACAAACAAGACTGAACCTGGTGTTTTAGAGAACTTTAACGTCAGCGTAGGAATATGGGGTGACTTTTGGAGTGCACTAGTAGACAGTGA
>LULH01000353.1_pt1 | contig 24957 bp, 58 predicted proteins | sample 728201 | NCBI WGS metagenome assembly LULH01 (sample SAMN03860294, study PRJNA289734) | marine metagenome | biome: seawater column; feature: ocean; material: water; isolation source: Red Sea water column Station 169 - depth 100m | place: Saudi Arabia: Red Sea | collected 2011-10-15 | depth 100 m
ATATTGAATCTTGGCAACCGCATCCAATGACAACTCAAGCTCTTGAAAGCGCAGAAGCGATAGCTAAATCAATTACAGATGCCTTGGGTGGTTACGGAGTATTTGGAGTAGAGTTGTTTGTAAAATACGACGAAGTTTGGTTTTCAGAAGTTTCTCCGCGACCTCACGATACTGGCTTGGTAACTTTAATTTCTCAAGATTTGTCAGAGTTCGCGCTACACACAAGAGCAATTTTGAACCTACCAATTCCAAATATAGTACAACATGGTTCATCAGCATCTCATGTAATTAAACCAGAAGCACAAAGCGACAATGTTTCTTTTTCAAATTTGGACACGGCACTACAACAAGAAAATACACAAATAAGATTATTTGGCAAACCAAACATAAATGGTAAACGCAGAATGGGCGTAGTTGTATGTCGTGATTTGAATTTAATAAGTGCTTGCGAAAAAGCAAAGACGGCAGCAGAATCAATTTTAATAACCATTTGACAAAGTATGTATTTCAACTTCTCAATACACAAGATGTATTTCAAGGGATCAATACAACAAAGTTAAATGGTTATTATATTTTAAAAAATGTTAAAAAAATTATGGTTAATATGGTGCAGAACGGTAGACCATCGCATTGGCAAAACTGATGAAGATGAACCGAACATACCAATATTATCATTAAAAGAAGCTCAGATAAGTTTATTTTTAAGAACTTTTATTATAATAGTAAACTTAATTACTTGTTTTTTTATCGTAGCAAACATTATACACAAATGGTAGACCCACAACAAATAGTAAATATTTTAAATGACTTGTTAAAGAAAGATGAGTCAGGTATGGTAGCATTGTTATCATTAGTCGTTCCAACGAAGTTGTCAGTATTGGAAGATTACGATGTTCGATTTGGTAGTAGATCAGCAGATTATCCACAACTAGGACTACTAACTATTTTAAACAAAGTCATAGAAAGTTCTGGACAAAAAATTGAATTCTGCTATAATACCAACTTACAAACGATGGAAATGGAACCACAAGAATTTAAACTTAAAAAAGTTTAGAATAGATCTGATTCAAATAGTTAATACACATGATGTATTTCAAGGCTTTATCAGACTATTTTGCCGATGTGGTGGAATTGGTAGACACGGCAGACTTAAAATCTGCTTTTCGTTAAGAAAGTGACGGTTCGAGTCCGTCCATCGGTACCAAATTTAAAAATGATTTTATTAACAACTACTTATGAACCAGCAGGATTTGAAGATGTAAACTGGTTTTATTTTGTAGGCCCAATCATAGTATATATATTTTTAGAAATAAAAAGTAGGGGTGGAGATGGCTTTGATGGATTTGGTTAGTGTAATATAATTTATGGGGGCGTTCTGGTTTCGACATTATGTTGGAAGATGGAGCCGCAAGTAGTAGTGGAAACCTACTTTAAAAATTCCAAAAAGTATAACTGCCGAAAATAACGTAGTTAAAATGGCCAAAGACTTGGTCGCTTCCGCAAAGCGCGGTTTTGCAACTTCTAAAGTTGTGAAGTTTCCTGCAAAGGAAGAGGCTGTTGAGTCCTTCGCCTTAGCAGCCTAACGCTGCAAGTTCGTTGCGCTGATGTGCGTAGGCGTAACGGGCTTAATATTACGCGCTGCGAAACGCGTTTGTTTGTTGGAGTTCTGGACGATACCAAGAAACCAAATATAGAGTCTGAGTTTGTTTATCTAGTAAGACTTTAGAGAACATAAAATAAACTAAACTTGTAGAAGTTTTATAATAAAGCATGAATGGACGCGAGTTCAACTCTCGCCGCCTCCACCAATTTAAAAAAATGAAAGATTATATCATAGGGTTCGCAGTAATGGTTATATTAAATCTCGCAGGGCTTTTTTGCGTAGGCTTCTCCGTCGGCATTCTCATGGCAATATCGGGCAATGCTGATGCAGCGAGGAATGTCGATCAATTTATGTGGTTTAATATTTTAGTTTTATTTAGTTGGACTTTTATAGCCTTTTTCGCTTTCAAATTTTCAGTTACTAAATTTATTACAAAAAACAAATGAAATACTTAATTATACTTTTAGCTTTGGCGATTTCTGTAAATGCAGAAAGCAAATACGACCAAATACACAAAAGAAATGCTTTTGCTTTACTAGACAAAGTACCAAGTAAAGTAGAAGTTCCGCCACTACTTGCGAAACCACCAGTTAAGCTAAATCTTACTGGAATTATTACGCGCAGAGGTATAACTAATGTTTATTTATTTTCTAAGGACATACCAAAAAGATATTTAACTCTTTCTACAAAGCGAAGAACTGATAGCGGCGTTACATTATTGAGCGTGGCAAGAGGATTAGTACAAGTTGATAATAATGGTGTGACTGAAATGTTATCATTCGACACCCATAAACTACCATCAATAGTTACTTTGCCAGCACTTAAAACAACTCCCACGATTATAAAAAAGAAAGACGATAAAAGTAAAGAAGTCAAAGTTATGCCACAAACTCCCAAAGCAAATGTAGTTACTGTTCCCTCAAGACGACCAAAAATAGATCCTAGAATAATCCAAAGAGGTTTAGAATATTTAGACAAAGTTGAAGACAAAGAAAAAAGAGAATATATACTTCAGCGACTAGAAAAACTTCAATCTGGACAGCAAAATCTTGATAGAAAAATAGACAGTAATGAACGTCGTAGACAATATGATGAAAGAAAGAGAGACAAATAGAAAAAATGTATGAATACAAAGCAAAACTAATTAAAGTAGTAGACGGAGACACCGTTGACGCAATGATAGACTGCGGATTCTCTGTTTTTCGCAAAGAGCGTATCAGACTCAAAGGTATCAATGCTCCAGAAAGTCGCACAAGAGACAAAGAAGAAAAGAAAAAAGGATTAGCCGCAAAAGCTCGATTACAAGAGCTTATCAAGGATGGCAAAAATGAATTTGTTGTTAAAACTTCCCTCGATAAAAAAGGTAAATATGGAAGGCTACTCGGAGAATTATATCAAAGCATAGATATACTAACTGCAAGTTTTCCTAGTTATAACGAAATATTACTAGAAGAAGGTCACGCAAAAATTTACGGAGAATAATCAAATGAGTCCAGACACAATATATAAAAGAATATTTTTATTTTTATTACTCTTAATCATAGCTTTTGGATTGATTGGCTGTCACGGTGTAAAATATGAATGGCTACCAGAGCATAAGCATGAACACCAAATAACACCAAAAGACAAATCAACTCAAGATGTGAGCAAGATCGAAGCAAATATACTAAAAGTTAAATTCTAATGTCTAGTAAATTAAACAATTTTTTATTACAGTTTGGTGCAGATAAATTTATGCACTTTACAGTTGGCGGCTTGGTCATGGCAATTACAAATAGTTGGATTATATTATGTATTATTGGCATAGGCAAAGAATTATATGATTACAAAAGCTATGGAAAATTTGACAAATTAGACGCTGCTGTAACCATTGCTGGTGGAGGATTCGCTTTACTCGCAAAAATAGTTTGGGATTTATTAACATCAAAAATACCATTTACAATTTATTAAAATGAATATATCTGAATTTGAACGAGACAAACCAAAAGAAACTTTAAAACAAATAAATTTCTTAATAGCTATGCAGCAAGACGCAGATAAGAGACTGCATGGAAATGAAGGAGCTTGTGTAGATGGTCAGTGGCACGTTTTCAAGGATGAATTTGACAAACTTAAACAATTATTCTTACAAGGCCAATGATTAAAAAAGTTAGAGTAATGACAAGGCCCAAAGCAAATACGCTTGACCCCCAAGGCGTTGTTGTAAAAAGTAATTTAGAAAAAATTGGGATCAAACATTTAAAAAAAGTTAGTATTGGCAGATATATTGAAATACAAGTTGATGAAGCAGAGGATGATGAAATAAAAGAAAACATTCAAACTGCTATTGATAAACTTTTATATAATTCAATAATAGAAGATTATGAAGTTATTTACGAATAAAATACTCATTTGCTTGTTATTGTTGTCAAGCATAAATTTATCTGCGGAAACTAAAGATACTTTTAATCCAGACGTAGAGTTAAAAATAATTGGCCTTGTCTGTCCATCCTGTGCCATAGGAATTAAGAATGGTTTTTTAAAAACTAAATTAATTAAACAACTTAAATTTGATAGTAAAAGACAAACGTGTAGAATAGAATTTATTTTCGCGCCAATTCATCCAGACAAAATGAAAAAAATTGTTAAAGATGCTGGCTATGAACTAACGTCTGTCAAATATTTAAAAGATAAAAAGCCAAAAAGATATAATAAACCTTAAATATGAACGACTTTGAGCCAAATATACAACCCGATATGCTTGAAGTTTTGAAAAAACAATCACGATCACCTAAAAAATATTATAAGTGCATAAACAAAAAGTGCAACAAAGAACTATCAAACCCCTTCAGATGGGTCAACGGAGCATCCACAAAACTTGCGTGTCCATATTGCGAATACCCAGTTACACAAATATAAAAGTGAAAAAATACGAAATCTACTGTACTTTATCTCAACTAATTTCTCAATTACATTTTTTAGGTTCTCAAATACTAGAAAACGAGCCAAAAGAAGATATTATCATAAAAGAGCTTACGAGGGCGACTGAGAAAATAAAAAAAATAAATGAATCTAGTAAATGATATTAGTATTACAGAAGATAATTTTGAACACGTTTCTTGTATAGTTGAAATACCCAAGGGAGCAAATACTAAATATGAGTATAATGAAAAGTATAATATATTTGAGTTAGAAAGATGTTTAGTTTCTTCTTTAGCCTACCCTATAAATTATGGATTTATCAGTCAAACATTTGCGCTTGACAACGACCCCCTCGACGTTTTAATTTTTAACCACGACCCTATTGATACTGGCACGTTGGTAAAATGCAGAGTGTTAGGAGTTTTAGACTTTGAAGATAATAAAGAAATAGATTATAAAATTATTGCTGTACCACATTGGTCACCGCAAGACAAATATAATACATTAAAAGCCATAGAAAATTGTCATTTAAAAATTTATAAATCCTTCTTCAGAATATACAAAGTTGATCGCGCAAGTACAGTCAAGGTTGGTGAATGGAAGAATGGAAAAAGTGCAAACAAAATAGTAAAAGCGGCACATGAGAGATGGAAAACAAAACAAAACTCGTAGTTATTTAAAGATACACGGTTTTGATAACGAGTGTCGATCTTACGACATACAAGAAATACATTCAAGGACAAGCAAAGCAGGACAACAAATTAGGATTGTCAAGTTGTCAAATAATGTAGGAAAATGTTTAGAGTTAAACGACGACTTAATGGCATTACAATGTAATGCAGATTTTCTTCACGATCAAATGGTTCATCTTGCAACTTCAAATTTGAACACAAAAAGGCCAAATATAGCAATTTTAGGAGGTGGAGACGGAGGATTATTAAAATCTTGTTTAAAAATAAATCCTCGTTCAATAAAATTACTAGAATTAGATCAAGAAGTAATTACAGTTTCTAAAAAATATTTATCACATTTATCCAAGGGATCATTTAAAGACGAAAGAGTAAAAATTATTATTGGTGATGCGTTTGAAAATATAAAAAAGTTAAGAAAAAACTCTCAACATATAATTTTTATAGATTTAGTTGACTCAGCAGTAGAAGAAGAAAGCCAAGTGTTTGGCAGCAGATCAAAACAATTATTTAATCAAATAAACCGATGCTTAAAAGATGATGGAGTTATAGTTTGCCAAGCAAGTCCATATCAAAAAGAAGTTTTAAATACTTTTAAAAAATACTTTAAAAAAAGCTATGGTTGGACAGATAATTTTGATTTAGACTCTGCAAATTCTTTTGTATATGCAATCAAGTGAAGAAAGAGTATTTATTAGTTTAGATTTGGAAAGTCCAAATTTGAACGCAAAGTTGCCAAATAATACGTCATGGTTAAACCTTCAAGAAATAAAAAATAATTTTATAGAAAGAAATTTAAATAAACTAATTTTATCATTCAATAACCAAATACCTTGGAACGAGAAATTAAATATAGAAAATATTTATAAATTTTTAAATAATGGCAATGATATTAATATTTTAATTCAAGATTATAATTTTATAGGTTGGGCTTGGCAAACAAAATCTGGCATTATACAAGACTACGATTTAAGTGTCAAGCTAAAACCGCATCAGATATACCAATCCAAGTGGCTAGTTAATAGAAAATTTCTATACAATAGACAAAACAAAAATCTGTCATTTGCATGGATTCAAAATTTAAAAAAATTTTACAAAAAACAAGGCTTTACAGAAGGAGTTGCATACATAGATTCGTGGAATAAAGGTGTATTAAAATCTTGTTTGAGGTCAGGTTACAAAATTAAAAATTGGACTTGACTTTTTATTATATTACTATATAATACCAAAAGAACTTATTTTTTAACTAAAATGACATTAGAAGAATCAAAGCAGTTGGAGGTCAAGATCGCTAATAATATCTTGAATAACGTGCCTTTCGCGCAAGTAGTACAAATTCTATCTGGTGAAGCTACACGCCGAGCCAAAGAAGTTGTAGATAATGCAAGCGAAGAAGAATTAAACAAGATGAAGGAAGATTTTGAAAAGGCCGAAGCAGAAGCGCAAGCCGCACAAAATCAACAGCAAGACAAGATTGACTTGCCAGACGAAACAGCAGAAAAGAAAGATTAATTTTTTTCTTGCCAAACACAATAATGTATAGTAATATACTTGCGTGAGCGTTACTTATGGTCTAGTCTGTATCAGCGAAGTTCTCAAAGACTTCGACAAGAGCATTGCCTTCAAAGCAATGACTCGCAAGCGTTTCAACGATCTATCCGCAAAAGAAGGTCGAGAGTTCGCAATGAACGAGTTGAGCGAGCGAGTGCTACACAATGCCAAGACTACACTTCAAATCGTAAAGCATTGCTCGTCTAATAAAATAAATCATTATAGGGTCAGTAGCAAGTTATTTCCCCTTGTTACTGACCCTACCCTCAAAATCAATGTTGACGATCTTAAAGACATTGAATCAATCAAATCAACTTTAGCAGATGTAGGTCAAGCCGCAAAAGACCTAGACGTTAGCTTGTCAATACATCCTGACCAATTCAACGTATTGGCAAGTGAAAAACCAGAAGTTGTAAACAAAACAGTTACAGAACTAAATTTTCATGCTTGGGTATTGGACACTATGAAAATGCCACAAGATTATACTTGCCCCATGAACATACATCCAAGCACAAGCACCAAAGAACCAACCGACGAAAACCTCAAAAAAATTGTTGACAGATTTTGGGCTGGATTCCAAAAGACAAATGATGGAGTCAAAAAGCGTCTTGTTGTAGAAAACGAGGACAAAGGTTGCTGGAATTGTATGAACTTATTTAAATACTTTCATATTTATACTAGAGAAACATACAATCATCCATTTCCATTGACATACGACAATCTTCACAACAAGTGCAATCCTAGTGAGATAAATGGACAAAAAATTGATGACATTCAAAACGTGCAAGCATTTTATCACACATGGAACACAACGCCAGTTTTTCATTGGTCGATTGGCAAGTCAGATGCTCCAAGCGAAAAACGTAGTCATGCAGATTATTTAGATGGAGATATTCCAGAATTTAATAATGTAGATGGCATACCTTTTGCAATCAAGTGGGAGTGTGAAGTCAAAGCAAAAGACAAAGCAATATTTAAAATACTTGGACATGAACCAAGCATTGACGCAACGTGGAAGGTAACTCCAGTTGCAAAGAAAAAAACAGTCAATAAAGTACAGACAAAGATTAAGCCAGAACCTCAACCAGTTGTTGAAACTAAAGTGCAAGAAAAAATTGAACCAGTTAAAAAGAATAAAACAAATCCTAGTTTTAATCAAATTTATGGTCGATAATTTTATTGTTGACATTCACTTTCGGATATGTAATAATACTCTCTGATGCGTACAGAACTACCTACACTATACAAAAAAGACACTACTGGCAAAATTCGCCAATGGACTATCATTGCCGAGGACAACAAGTTTTGGACAGAGCAAGGAACAGTTGGAGGAAAAATTGTTATCAATAAACCAACTGTTACTTCGCCAAAGAATGTTGGCAAGGTAAACGAAACAAGTGCAGAACAACAAGCACTCGCGGAAGCAAAAGCAAAGTGGACAATAAAACAGTCTGGTGAATATTTTGATTCATTAAAGTCAGCACAAACCAAAAAGACTTTTTATAAACCTATGCTTGCAGATAAGTTTGATGACAGAGAAAACAATTTAGAATACCCTGTCATTACTCAACCCAAGCTAGACGGTATTCGTTGTATTGTTTATAAAACAGAAGATGGTATCGAGGCATTCACAAGAAATGGTAAAAAAATTGATGCAATACCGCATATTATAAAATCTCTTGAAGCATTCTTCAAAGATAATCCTTATGCTATTCTTGATGGTGAACTATATAATCACAAATTGAGAGACAATTTTAATAAGATTACAAGTTTGGTTCGCAAACAAAAACCAGTTCGCACCAAAGATGATACCGATACTTCATTTGTTAAAAAAGTTGATGCGTTTAACGAGCGATGCAAAGAAGCAGAAAGCATAATTGAATATTGGATTTATGATGCACCAGTAATTGCATCAATCAGCGGAACAACTAAACTCGTCAAAGATGTAGTAACAGTTGATGATAATGTAATCTTTCGAGAAAAAGATTCTTTTGTAGAGAGATTTAACGAAATTATAATGTGGTTTTATGGAAAATACGATTGCATTCATCCCGTGCCTACATTTGAAGCAGAAGATAAAGAGCATCTTGACGATTACTATGGTAAATATTTAGATGATGGTTTTGAAGGTCAAATGGTAAGAGTTACAGACTCTCCATATCAAAATAAACGCTCAAAGAATTTATTAAAACGCAAAGAGTTTATTGACGAAGAATTTGAAGTGATTGATATTGAAGAAGGTTCTGGCAATAGAACAGGTACAGTTAAACATCTTGTTTGTAAAAACAAAGACGGCAAGACTTTTAACTCAAACGTCAAAGGTAACTTTGAATACTTGGAAGAAATATTAAAAAATAAAAAAGATTATATTGGCAAGTTAGCCACAATAAAATTCTTTCAATATACTCCCGATGGAGTACCAAGATTTCCATACGCAATAGGGTTTAGAGATTATGAGTAAAAAAAGAAAACATAAAGAACTTGACATTCAAGAATTAAGAGAGTATATTAGAAACAACCTCGACACTATGAGCGACCAAACAATTACACGTTTATACGAAGCCGCGACAGGAGAAAACGTAACACATAAAATCTCAAACAATAAACTACGAATTATTACATGATAGAAAATTTAGAAATAAAACATGGACAGATAATCCCGTTCGTAAATTTAGTAAATGAAATATGTGAAATGGGCATTATTCCAGAACAAGATGTAATAGAGCATTGGTTACAACAACCTAGACAATTTTTAGATAATAAAAGTCCACAAGATTTAGTAAATGAAGATAACATGGACAAAGTTTGGGACTTGTTAAGGTTTATAGAAACTGGCGAGGCAGATATTTGGGAATGAATTTTAATCACTTGACAAGATATGTATTTCAAGACTTCAATATACACGATGTATTTCATCCAGTCAATACAATAACGTCGAGTGATTATAACTTTTAAATGAAACAAGCACCGCAAACTGAATTTGAAAAACTTACTTGGAAAGAAATTTGTATGCGATTATTACATTGCGTAGGCAGCGAAGGTGATGATTGGTTTCATAAACATTGGCACGATTATAATATTGACAAACATCATGCAGACATTATCTTGAATCAATATGAAGAATGGACAAAGCAAAACAACATAACAGTAAAAAAGATGGATTACAGCAAATGAAAAAATTAAGTTTACCATCAACCGTAGATCAAGTAAATAGTTTACGAACTACCGCATTATTTAATACAACGCTTTTATTGATTATATTATCTTTTTTAGTCAGTATTGCTTTTGACAAACAATCAGAAAAGGTAATCGACCCTCAAGTAGAAGAACAATTAAAAGAAATTTTAGACTTTATTAGAAATCCAAATATTACTATAAATGAATAGTGACTTAATTACACAAAGAAATAAATACGATAAGACTGGTGAATGTATTCAATCTGGTCTTGGAGCAGAGCAAATTTTTGACCAGATAGCTGAATCAAAAAATCTTTCAATTAAAAATGCCAAGCGTAGAGAAAATATGCACAAGCATATCGACAAGCACGTTACGCGAGAAGATGGTTCAACATGGTCTGTTGACATTAAAGCGCGAAAAAAGACTAGCAGAAGCGATTCTAGCGCACAAGACGATTGGATTTGGATTGAATTCCAAAACGTAAAAGGTAATAATGGTTGGCTTTATGGTGAAGCAGACAATATTGCTTTTGAAACCCAAGACAGCTTTGTAATAGTTGACCGAAATTCTTTGGTTGATTATGTTGAAAATGCAGTTGACATGGGTAAACCAGTACGCAAATCTTTTTTGGCAAAGTATAAAACGTATCGTCGAGCAGGACGCAACGACCTACTCACAATGGTAGAGTTATCAAAAATCGTAGAAAATTGTAATCATTTCGTATGGGAAAAGTAAATTTAGATAATCGCGTAGAACATTTGGTAGGTTTAAGCGCAAGATATATTTTTAAAAATTTAAATAAACCTTTGCACAAATCTTGGTTGGCATCATTCACCGTGAGAAGTCACGATAGAGTTGATAAATGCAAAATACAATTCATGTAAAATTATAACAGACCAAAATGCCAAACTAAAAAGCAAGCGAGGCAGAAAAAGAAAAGTGCCACTAAAAATTAGTTATCATCCTCCAAGCATCAATGTTTAAAAAAGTTTTAAAAAATACTTGACTTGACCAGCAGGATAATATATAATACATCCCTCTTATGAAAAAGCAGACCTTAAACAAAGATGGAACACCGCGCAAAACTGGTAGTGGTCGCACCAAAGGTGCAGCATCTACAATATTAGTTAAGTTATCAGATGTAAACAGAATTTGTAAAGAAGATGCGTACATTCCAGTTGCAACAAAGTGGGCAAGAACCAACAACATTAACCAAGTTAAAGTGACAGCAAAAGTTGTTGAATTAAAACCAGAAGCAGAAGAATCTACCAAGGTAGAATATTCTTTGACAAATTTTGATGACTAATGAATTTTAATCACTCGACAAGATATGTATTTCACGCTCTCAATACACACGATGTATTTCAAGACATCAATACAACAACGTCGAGTGATTATTTTATTTTAATGCTTGACAACCAAAACAACCTCTGATATAATATCTCCCATGTTTGAAACACTTGTTGGACAAAATTTAGTCAAAAAGAAATTGCAATTCTACAAAGAATCGTATGATACATCCAAGAGGATGCCGTTCTTGTTCTTTGTTGGTGCAAAAGGATTGGGCAAAACAGAATTTGCCAAGCAACTTGCAAAAGAAATCAAAAATACTGACGGTTCTCGTCGCCCCTTTTTGGAGATCAACTGCTCGACACTTAAAAGAGTTGATGATTTTTTTGAGCAAATCTTTTTGCCGCTCATCTACAACAACGAAGTAACAGTTTTGTTCGATGAAGCGCATGAATTACCCAAAGGTTTAACCAATGCGTTCTTAACTATATTCAATACAGATCAAGACCATATCAAAGACTTCAACTTAAATGACCAAGTTTTTACGTTCGATTTCACAAAGCAATCTTTCTTTTTTGCAACTACCGAAAGCGACAAAGTTTTTGCTCCACTAAAAGACAGATTGATTACAGTAGACTTTGAACCATATACCAAAAAGGAATTGTCAGAGATTATAAAATTAAATTGTAAAGATATTGATTTTTCAGACGATGCACTATATGAGTTGTCAAAGATCACCAGAGGTAATGCGAGGGATGCAGTCAAACATTCTCGACAGCACGTTATACCTTATTGCAAGAAAAATCGCATTCAATACTTTGACAAAGCAGATTTCTTCAAGCTCAAAAATGAAGTTGGCATCAACGATTTGGGCTTGACAAATGCAGAAAAGCAAATTCTACAAATTCTTCAAAGCGTAGGTTCATGCACGTTGGGTATGTTGTCTGCCAAGACAGGATTAAGCAGAACAGCATTGCAACGCGACCATGAAATGTACTTGATTAGAAAGAGTCTTATAGACATAGATGGCAAGCGCAAAATTACAGAAGAAGGTTGCAGAATACTAGAGAAAATAGTGTAAATTATAGTATAAAATTAAGCACAAAAAAAGTTTTTAAAAATTTAAAAAAATCCTTGACACGCAAGTAAAAACATAGTATAATTATCCGCATGATTGCAGAACAAAAGACACATAGGTTGGTTCGTTCACACGACTTTGACGAAGCTCAATTCGGTATCGACCAAGAGGACATTGGTTTCGTCATTGATCTATTGCGTAACCAAATTTATTCAAACAAGATACTCGCAGTAATACGAGAATATACAACAAATGCAGTTGACGCACATAACGATGTTGGCAAAGAAGGTACTCCGATTTCTGTCGGTTTGCCTACTCGCTTCAATCCACATTTTACTGTTCGTGATTTTGGCGATGGTCTTTCTCACGACGATGTTTGTAATATTTATGTTCGCTATTGTAAGTCTACTAAAAGACAAAGTAATGCGTTTACTGGACAACTCGGAATAGGTTGTAAAAGTGGATTTGCATACGGTGATTCTTTTACAGTAACTTCATACCACAAAGGCGTAAAGACAACTTATGTCGCTCAAATTGATGAGACTAGCCAAGGCAAGATTATCAAGATGGATGAGTCAAAGTCCAAGGAACCAAGTGGCATCGAAATCAAGATTGCAGTAGCAGAAGATGACGTTAACACTTTTCAAAAAGAGGCTTTAGATTTATTTAAATATTTTAAAATCAAGCCCAAGCTAACTGGTAACGATCAACCAATCAAAGATTTTAATAAAACTCTTGAAGGTGATGATTGGTACATAGTTGAATCAGAAAAGTCATACGGTTGGCAACATCGTTCAAACAGAGCAATCGCAATTATGGGCAACATTGGTTACCCAATCGACGCTAATGTTGTCAAAAATCTAAACGAACACCAAGAAAGTATATTACAGCATGGAGAACTCCATATACAGTTTGATATTGGCGACTTGTCTATTGCTCCTAGTCGAGAAGCATTGGAATACACTCGAAAAACCCAAGCGAAGATTAAGGAGAAGGCACAATCAGTCATCAAAGACTTACAGAAGGTTGCATCAGAAAAATTAAAAAACTCTGGTGATCTATGGGAAGCAAAAAATAATTATGCAAAAATACACAATGCGTTTGATTATAGTTTGCGCGATATTCTCAAAGATTGTTTTATATACAAAGGTGTAAAGGTTGAGGACTCAAGGTTTGAAGTTCCAAATTCGTTGCATGACTGGTGCAACCCTCATGTCAAGATACGAAGGTATGAAATCAACGATACAAATGGTAAACTAAAACCAAGCAAAGAAAGACACATTTATTGTCAAGATAATTCCTTGATAGTTGAATCAGATTCTCCAAGTAATTCTGGCTTGACTGCGAGAATGAGACACTTGTTCAATGAAGATTCTGATTTGAAGTACGTTTACTTTGTTGACATAGATACACAAAAAAATCGCAAGACTTTTCGCGATCACAATAATTGGCAACTCTTGGACAAAGACAGGGTAAAAAAGTTGTCGGATATTCCAAAAGCCAAAGTCAATAAAGTGTCAGGGACTACTCAAGGCGTAACGCGATCTCACATTGGAGCATTTATATTCGACCATGTAAATAGTGCTACTGGCAGCAATTCTAGTGATTACTGGCAAGATGCAGACAACATAGATCCCAAAAAAGATTCTGGTATTTATGTTCCATTGTGGAGATATGATTTTACAGAAAAACCAGACAATACATCAGAAATTGTTTTGTTTAATCCAGAAATCAAAAATGCTTTAGAGTTTATCAACAAAAATAGAAAGACTCCCGTAAAAGTTTATGGATTTAGATTTCGCGATGAGTCTAAACTCGACAAGTCAAAGTGGACAAGATTTGATGAATATTTCAAGTCATTTGTTCAAAAACACTTCAAAGGACAAAAGGGTAAAGACGCACTACAAGCAATCTCCAACATTTATGAGTTGGGTAAGTATGATAATAAAATTGATGAAATTGAAGGTACGCACTTGGGTAAATATCTTGCCAAAAAGTTAGATGAAAAACATAGAATTGTAAAGTTATTTAACTTCAAAAATATTAGAAGTGAATTGCAAACAAAGTATGATAAGTATTTATCGTTTTGGACTAACTTTCTCAAGACAGAAGATAAACAAAAAATCTTTGATGTTAAATTACCAAAGTCAGATTACAATATCACGACATATCGCAAGAGAATTACCGACTTGTATCCAATGATTCCTCATGTAAGTAGTTATAGTTACGGTCACGACGATCAATTAGGTAAGGATGTAGTTAATTACATCAAAATGGTAGACGAATACAATAAACAAAACAACATATTTTTACAAGCACAAAAGAAAAAGAGTGCTTGACTTGAACAACGAAAGATAGTATAATACACGACATGAACAAAATACCGTACATATTGGGCGAAAATGCAGTAACGCTATTTGTAGATGGCAAGCCTGTCACGGTTCGCAACGACGATACAAACTACTACGAAGTACGCAAGTGCTTGTTGGACGGTCGATACGACGAGGTAACAACGTATCTCGACCTTGAGAAGCAAGTAGAAGATTACACCGATGGAGATATTTCTATCAAAGACGGTGAAGTTTTCTTTGGAGAGGAAAAACTCAATGGAGTAGTAGTAGACAAGCTACTTGAGTTGATGAAAAGTGGTTTAACTGATAAAAATCCTTTTATCAATTTTCTCAAGAACCTCTTGAAGAATCCATCAAAAAATTCAGTAGATCAACTCTACACTTTTTTGTCGAAGCGCGATATGCCGATTGACGAAGAAGGATTGGTGATTGGCTACAAAGGTGTAGCGCAAAATTACAAGGACAAGTTTAGTGGCAAGTTCGACAATAGTGTTGGACAATCCCATGAAATGCCTCGCAGAAATGTGGACGATAATTGTGAGAATCATTGTTCATACGGTTTTCATATTGGCTCATACGATTATGCAAACGATTGGGCAAGCGGAGACGGTCACTTGATGATTGTCAAGTTCAATCCAGAAGATGCTGTTAGCGTTCCTACTGACTGCGACTTTCAAAAGTTGAGAGTATGCAAGTATAGCGTAGTCGGTGAGATTACTGACAGAAAGCAACTCAAGCAACCCTTCTATGATTCGACAGGAGAGTTCTCTGATGAGGATTACGACGATGACATTGAGCTTGAAGATTACGAAAATGATTCATTGGATAATGATTCATACGAAAGTGACGCGACTCGCTTGGCTATTCGCAACTATGTTGAGAACAAGCATGAGGACAGTACAGAACCTACTGTCAAGCAAATTCAATCACGCATGAAAGGCACAACCTTAACTTCACAAGAAATTGTGGACATTGTGGAAGAATTAGGCTTTGAGGTAGAATATAATAAAGAAGCACTATCTCGCTCAAGAGTAGTAATCGGTGAAGATATTTCAATTACAAACTAAAATTAATTATATAAAAATATTATGACAACAGCAGCAGAAGCAGAAAAGTTGAATCTTCAAAATTTTGAAGATGCTATTAGCAAGACAAATGATACCAATATTGATACGCTTTGGGCAATCCTAAAGTACAAAGAGATTGGAATTTATCGCAAGGTAAAGTGTATGTCCGAGGTTTTGGGCGTTGACTTCGATCAACTCTCAGGAGAGTTACCTACTGATTCAAGTGGTAGGATTCTCGATCAAAAATCAAGGCATGGCATTCACGACATTCTTATCAAGTATTCATAATCGTTAGTTGATAGTTATGTAGACAAATCGGGGGAGGGTAAAACCTCCCCCACTTCCCCTAAAACAAAATGAAAAATATTATTAGATATATTGTAAAGGATGCTAAAGGCGAATACCAAAGCGCATATAGCACCAAGCTAGGAGTCAAGGATGCGTTCAAATACGCTACTCTTACAGCAAAGGATGTTTATGGAGTAATCTACTCAGTAGACAATAATGGTAACGAAGAACAAGTTACCAGTTACCCCAAACCAGAAAAGAAGAAAAAGCCACAAGCAAAAAAATAAATAAATTTTAAAAAAAAGTTTGACTCGCAGACCGAAATTTGTTATAATTACTCCCATGTTGAACGAGAATGAAACCTTGCAAATGAGTATGTTTAGTCCTTTGGGCTACCACGCCGATTATTTTCGTCGCTGGTTGTTTTCGCTTATGTCGGTACACACTACTTGGGAAAGCAATGTGCGTGGATACAACTTCCTCAAAGATTTGTCATGGTTATTTGACAAAGATAAGTTGGCTAACAAGATTGTAGACGCTCGCGTTGGCTTGCACACAAATCGCATCAAAGCAGTTTGGCAATTATTCGACCAATTCCACTCAAATGTCGATGACTTTTATCGCAGAGAAGATGAGAGTTGGTCAGACTTTCGCGATAGGTTAGTTGAAAAAGTTTTTATGTTAGGTTATGCCAAGACCACTTTTCCCATTGGCATGAGCTTTCCGCTTGAGGCAGACATTGTTTGTCTTGACGTTCACTTTCTTCGACTACTCGGATGGAAGAAAAAGTCAGTTCCCTCCAAGCGCGACTATCACAAGATAGAAAAGTATTGGGTTGACCTTTGCCGCTCGCGTGACTTTGCTCCTAGCGTTGTTCGTGAAATGTATTGGGACAAAGTACAAGGCGAGGACAATTCACGCTATTGGAGTTATTGCCTCGAAAGCAATAACGATGAGTGAAGTAATTACAATTAATGGCGCGAAGTTAATTGTTTACGATTTAGATTCCACTTACGAAGTTCACATTGTTGAATCAGCAATCAAAGATGAAATACAAGCGTTGTATATTATCAATTATTTAGCAGATGAAGGATTTTTACCAGAAGAAAAACCAGTAGGAATAAAACTCATACCAGAAAAGTGAAAGCATATTCAGTAATTGACATAAAAAAATCTATCAGTAATCCTCCAAGAGTTACTGAAAAATACAAAGGAACCATGATATACGATCATAAAACTGCTGGTACTCTACAAATTATGAGTCCAAGTGAATATGATGGTTTCAAAAAAGTAACCAGTAGAAAAGGTCAGAGTTCAGTTTTAAGAAATGTTTTAGATGCAGGAGGTAGATTACAATGACAACAAAACAAAAATTAAATTTTATAGCAGAGCAATATCCAGAATCATTAACAGCCGATGGATTTGATGACGCGATAATCGGATTCGACGCAAGCGGAGGAAATGTTATTTATGATTACAATAAATGCTTGAAAATCTTAATGGAAAGAGATAATATGGATTATACAGATGCTCACGAATATATGGAATTTAATGTTGTGAGTGCGTATGTAGGAGACTTAACACCTTATTTCATGCACAAGTTATGAAAATTAAAATAGCGATTAATTATGACGAGATTAAAAAAGAAGAAGTTATTGTATTAGCAAATTTACCAGAAGATAAATGTAAAGAAATTTTAATAGAGTTCTTTGGCAAAATGAAATACAAACAAAGACGCAAATGGCTCAAAAATAATTTAACAGAAATAGATGTTTACAGATTGGACAATCCCGATGAGCATAGTGATGAGTAAGGAAAATTTAAAAAAATTTATTAAAAAGTACCAAGAAATCAGCGATTGCGAAATTGCTCCCAATGACTCAAAGATAGACCATAAAAAGAAAAGCGCAAGAGAGTGGCTAAAATACGATAAAGATATATCATGGAAACAGGGAGCAGATGAATTGATGGCAGCATTACGAATAGACATAGATTATCTAAAAAAATACAATGAACTTGACCAGTAAACAACAACAAATTTTTGATAAGATTAAAGCAGTAGACGCTGATTGGGGCGAAAAAGATTTTATTAAATGTTGGAATGATATATTAGATTTAAATAAATTTGTTAGCGTTTCTCAAGGTAAGTTAGTTTTAGAATTTGACGATGCTAGTTCTGTTCTTATAAAGTTTGTCCAAGAAACGTCCTTTGCTCCATATAATAAAGTATTACTTCAAGAGAGGATATATTGGAACGAAAAAATACCAGTCACATTAGAAGAAAAAAATAATGAAGTTAAACAAGCAGCACAATCAATTAAAATGCTCGCAGACTCAATTATTAATAGTTAATTAAAATGTCTTGGGAAAGAGATTTCGAGGGAATACCAATAGAAGGAAAACATACAGTTTATAGCTTCCTTTTTCGCGTTGATGAAACAAACCATACTTATGAAACAATTTGCGATAAAGAGTTAACAGCAAAAAGAAGATACGGCAGACATTTAAAAAAATTTGGTGATGCAAAGTTGGCAGAAATAATATCTTTCTGGAAATACGTTTGGGAGAATGGAGAATTAGTTGACGATAAAATAATGTATCACTTTCGCGGTTTACACGAAGAACAATGACTTTAAAATCTGCAAAAAAATTAGCAAAACAAATGATGCGAAAACATAAAGTTAATCACGTTTTTGATTTTAGCTTTATGGATTCCAAAACTACATTTGGTATATGCTATGATTCACCAGATTATTTAATACAGTTAAGTATTCCGTATGTGCGACTAAACGGTAAGAAGGCAGTTCTCGACACGATATTGCATGAGATCGCCCATGCAAGGGACATTTTAAACAGAGGGTACACAAAGCACGATAAGACTTGGAAAGAGCTTTGTAGGGACATTGGATGCTCAGAGAAGGCTACATTTGACTCGTTTGAAGATGATGTAATTATGCCACTAGCACCGTATGTGGTGATATGTCAAAAATGTGGCTACTGCGAACCCAAGTACAGAAAACCGTCAAAGAAACCAAGCGTATGCCAAGGTTGCGGTTACAATAATGGACTTTATAAACTAATCAAACAAAATGACAATTAACGAAGCAATTAATAAAGTACAAGATGTATGTATGTCTTATGCTCTTGATTTAGAAAAAGAATCAAAAGAAGTAAAAGACGAAGCTACTGCAAAATCAATGGATGAAGAATCAAAACAATTAATTAAAGCCACAAGAAAATTAAGGGAATTTATTTCAAATTCTATTGATGATGGTAAATAATTTGCTTGACTGTTGGTATGTGTTTTGCTATAATACTCCCCATGAAAGACATTGATGTACGTTGGGTCGAAAACAGTAAGACCAAAAAGACTTCTCTCAATACGATCTCAAGAGAAAAGTACAATGATTATCCAGAAGGTACTGCAACTGTCCAACTTGAAAATATCAAATCAAAAAATTCAGATGCAAAAGTTTGGTTTATATTTGAAGGTAAAAATGATACATATACCGAATGGGATTATCAAAAACAAGCAGGAGTATCTCGCAGTATCGTGTGGAGAACAACCGTGCAAGTTGATTTAATTTACAAAGAAAACATTGACGATTACTATATGTATATCAACTTTCCGAATGGCAAGTACAATGCACCATTACTTAATGGCGAAGAATTTAGTTCGCTTTATCACACGGTCAACAAGATCAAAAACCAACTAAAGTTACTTTGAAAATATTTAATTATATAAAAGATGGTATCTGCGAACCAGTAGTAGCAGAAACTCGCAAAGAAGCAAATGAATTGTTTATTGCTACATTTGATGTAAAAATAGACGAAGTTAAAACAGACAACGACAAAGATCAGTACAAATTTGAATTTTATGAAACAGCAAGTGAATAATAAATGTATTACATCCTCTACGACCAATGTAGATAATTGGATTATTGAAGCAGAAAGTTCATATAATGATGGATACACCAGAGAATATTATATGTCACTACTACGCGACTTGAAACAACGACTTAACTCACTCGAAATTTTAAACGAACAAAATCATGGCTAAAGCAACAAGCAACAACAAGCAAGTTCTAAACGACAAAAAACGCAACAAAGGAGTTCACGCAAAGAACAAAACTTCGTGGAATCCAAATAGCAAAAACTATAAAAAAGCATACAGAGGTCAAGGTCGATGAACAGATTAAGTGAATTAAACATTAATATTCCCCTTGTAAAGCGAGAGTTTGATCGAACTATAAACAGTATTGCTTCGTGGAAAAACCAATACACAACCAAAATGGAAATTAATCTAACCAAAGATTTAATGCGATTAGCTGAAAAGTGGGAAAAGAAAGCTCAAAAAGAAGCAGGATGGTAAATTCAAAAAACATGAAAGACATTAGTAAAAACGTATATTGGGAAAGAAACATCAAAACAAGACGCAATCCTAATATTGCCAGCCAAGTTATTCCAAAAACTTCTACTGATAATTTTCCGCATGGTGCGGTAACAGTACGTTATCAGCATATTACCTCAAGCAGACCAAGCGCGTCAGTATATTTTTATGGCAAATCTTATAACAATGGAGGCGTTTTGAGAGATTGGCCAACCAGTAAATTAATTGTTTACATTTCTCCTGCAACAAATGGAGGTTATCATTATAATTATAATGGTTATTCAAAAAGCGATATGTTCTCTTTGCGTGACGTTACTGATTACTGCGAATATATTCAATCAGAAATGGAGAATATGTAATGGCAGAAAAGCCTAAAGTGAAACCCAAAGCTAAATCTAAACCAAGCAAAAGTAAATCTACTGCTGGCAAAGGCGACAATCCTAGAAATTGTTTTTCAGATGATTACAGAGATAACTATGACAGCATAGATTGGTCAAGTGCGAAAAATATTTAAATTTATTAAAAAATGGGATTTGATATGGGTAACGCTTCTTGCATTTATGAGTTTAATTTTAGCATCAATACTTATGCTCGCAGTAGCGCATTACATAGTTAAACACATTTTTTAGTGTAATTATATGACCATGAAAACAGATGACTTGAAAGACAGAGTAGATGTAATACTCATGGAATTGCATGAATTAGAAAACAATGCTACAAGATTAAAGCAATATGCTGCTAAATTAACTAAAAGCATTTATGAAGTTAATAAAAAGTTGCATCAGATTCCAATTCCAAACACTATTGAAGAAGATGATAACTCCGAAATGGAGATATTTGGCGAAGAATAAATAACAAATCGCGTAAGTCTTTGAATGCCAGAGACTTACGCTTTTTAAATTTCCAAAGTTGTAACTCTCTCGTAATCAATGAGTTACAGTTAACAAAAAAACTCTTGACATACACCTAATATTGGTATATAATATTGCCCTCTTGAACATGGAAGAATCATTTCAAACACAATGTAGATTTTGCGGCGAGCCTCTTAACATACCAGAGGACGAACACTTACTCGGAGAAGGTCACATTCACATTGAGTGTGAAATGGATTACGAGGAACTAACCAGTTATTCACCAACAGATTTGTGGTAATATGTATTTGAGCAGAACAACTTGCGATACAATAGAAAGAGAAATTGCTCGCGAAAAATACAAAGTTGTACGAGATTATAAAGTGAGTAGTTATTGGAATGACCCTGCACAACAATGGGACAATCCAGAATTAAGAGCAGAAACGATTGCTAGATTAAACAAAAAAAATGCACAATAAAAATATTTGCCCTATCTGCAACGAACCAATCAAAGGTAAATGGGACAGTCAAATTCATCTAGCCTTGGAAACAGGTGAATTAAAGAAGGATAGTGCGTGTAGGCACTTTATACGAGACAAGCACATAAAATGCTCTCCAAGCCGCGCACAACGCATTATACACCCTCAATTCCCAACCGTTGTAGATAACAGACCACAATTCGACATACGACGAGGTTTACGTTGTTGGACAAATGAGGATAGAGAAAAGTGGATAAAGACATATACAGAGGCATGGGTAAGATTACAAGAAAAGTATAACCCCAACTGGATTACTGAACCAGAAGAACTTATTAACTTGTCAAATGAAGAATGGGTAAAAGAATTAACATGAAAAACATATTAATTATATTATTGGTATTCGCGGCTACGATAAGCGCACAACAATTTAAGGTAACATTCTTGCCAGATGGCAAGGTTATGGTTGCACCAGATTTGCCAGATAATCACAATGGTACTTTTACATACTTTGTTTTGAACAAAGGAACGCAAAGCGTAGAGAATATGTTTTACAATCATGCAGAAGCAATAATGTATAATCAAAAAGTTAACGGTAATATACTCATAACACCAAACATTTATTAAAATTTAAATAAACTTAATTACATGAAAAAAACATTCATATTAGCATTCGTATTAACTTCTACCGTAATGGCAGAACAAAGCGCACTTGAGAAGTTCAACGCATTGGTAATGAACATTCACCAAGGCAGCGACGAATATTTTGTAAACATTCAAAGTAAAACATTTGCAGAAGATAAAAGCAAACAAGAATATTTAAATGATATGTATTTTGTCAAAGCGATTGCCGAATTGCATGGTAAAAAAATTCACCAATTACGAATAAGAAAATCCCAAATTACTGATGCTGGTTTGGATGTACTAGCACAATTCCCCACAATAAAAGAATTAGAATTGTCTAATAGCAATATAACAGACGAAGGTATTAAAAAGATCGTAGAATATTGTCCACAATTAAAAACATTAAATATTTGGGGATGTAAAAACATAACAGATAATAGTCTAATACATTTAAGAGATTTATGGCAATTAGAAAAATTACATTTATCTGGCACAAAAGTTACTTGGCAAGCAGCAAATGAGTATCGCGGCATTATGCAATCTACTGCTGCAAACGAGAATTTATCAATTCATGTTGGTCGAAACCAACCCACATTATACGCTTTCAAGATGGAAGAACTATGGAAGCGCACATATCAAACAAACACATACAACGGTAAACTAAATCCAAACTACAAAATAGAAATCATTAAGTAAATGGCACATTTCATTAAATTACATACGGCAGGACAAAACCAAGAGATATTGTTTAACCTTGATACAGTTGTAAGTATTGAACCATACGGCGAACACTCTACCATTATGACTCGCTGGAGTCACCAAAACGTAAAGGAAAGTTTGGATGAAATAGAGAGATTAGCTAATGGACAAGGACAAACAATAGCTAAATTCAATGATATTGGATAATTAGTAATTGTAATTACAAAATATCTTTTTTGTTATTAGAAATTATTATTGTTGTTTTACTACGTTTTATTTAACCATATACATAAATACATATAGAGAGAATACATACAGAGAATACAAATACATAATAAATATAATAATAAAATGAATATTAATAATAATATTAAAATAATAAATAAAATAGTGAAAAAGGTGCGCGACTTAAATATATTTAAATATACCGTTAGTTCCCGTATTCTACCATAATCTACCCAACAAGTCAATAAAATAATTAAATGATAATAAATTTCAATATTTTTAAAGTTTTACAAATCTGTTTTTATTCTGGTTTATTTGTCTTTATGTATTATCTACTAGACAATAATCCACTAAATAATATATTCTTTTATTTAATGGTATTATGTATGATAGGTATTGATTATACTAGCTATTATAATGGAGTAATAACAGGAAGCAATAAAGCAATAATTAAATTTATGGAACAAATAAATAAAAGAGAAAATAAATTAAAAGAATTAGAAAGCCGCGAAGTTAATTGAAAATAAATTAATTATTAATTAAATAAACTTAATTGCAAATAAAAAAATTAATTATTATCTTTTTTAATTAAATAAAATTTAATTGTTAATTAAAGTATTTAATGTTTTTTATTGAATTCTAGCTTGACTTGTGTAATTATATATAGTATAATGACTATCGCAAAACAACCTCATTCTACTAATAATGAGAAACAAGCGGCTCGCATAGATGGTCATTACTTCAAGGATTAATCCCAAATAAACAAATACGCCGCTTAGTCGCCAAATATAATGCAACATAAATTCTATTTAATAATAGACAAAAATGTATCAGAATTAAAAGCAACAAATATGTTTATGAATTGGGTTAAAGATGTTTCAGAGTTTTTATTGCCAAATAATACAGGCACTACTCCAGAAGAGTTTTTCGAGCTAATGAATGTAGCAAAAAAAATATCAAATAACGTTACTAGCGTAGAAAGTACTAAACATTATATATATCATACAAAACAATGAAATGTAAAATAAAAATAATTGGATCAAATAATGATATATTATCGTTGGGAAATGATTATCGCGGCGAGTTAATTGCAAATAAATTAATTGTAAATTCGCGCATTGAAAATCATCTTTCATCTGAAAATATTTGGGAGTTACGAGATCAAGACTACAGTAAAGAATTGACATTAGACATCAAAGATGTTATTATATGCGATCAATACATCCATGTGGATACATGGTTTGTAGATGCAGACAGTAATGGAGGTAGAGTAGAAATGGAACTATATTGGGAATCACTTGGATAATAATAGGTAGTATACTAGTATGGATATACCTAGAAATAATAAATAATAATAATTGAAAATAAAAATAAATGAAATATAATTAAATAAAGCACAAATATTTGTTTAAAATATATAAGACTCTCACAAGGCAGGCCAAATACAGGTACGACCAAGTGAGAGTTTTTTTATGTACTAGTGAATGACAAATAAATAAATAATAAATAAAGAAATAATTTGCTTGACAGCGGCGGAATTTTTTGGTAAAATGTTATTGAGTCTCAGTCTCAACAGGGCCCCTAGGGCCCCCCCAGCATGTCAAGAAAAAAATGGTGGGTCGAGTGAGGTTCGAACTCACAACCAATAGCTTAAAAGGCTACTGCTCTACCGTTGAGCTACCAACCCATGATGGACG
>LULH01000193.1_pt1 | contig 24826 bp, 25 predicted proteins | sample 728201 | NCBI WGS metagenome assembly LULH01 (sample SAMN03860294, study PRJNA289734) | marine metagenome | biome: seawater column; feature: ocean; material: water; isolation source: Red Sea water column Station 169 - depth 100m | place: Saudi Arabia: Red Sea | collected 2011-10-15 | depth 100 m
ACTTTACCCATGTCCTTAATAGTTTGAGCTCCGACTTTTGTAATTATTTCCGAACATATTTTTTTAGTTTCTTCTTCGCTTAGTTGTTTGGGTAGGTATGTTGATAGTAAGTCTATTTCTCCTTGCTCTATTTTTAACAAATCCTCTCTTTTATTTTTTTTGTAAATTTCAACTGATTCGTTTCTTTGTTTAATCATTTTTTTTAAAAGTTTTTTAATATCTTCATCATCTGTCTCTTTCTTATTTGGTCCTGATCTATTTGAAATATCCAAATCTTTTATCCCAGACAGAATTAACCTGTAAGTTGATATCTTGTTTTTATCTTTCGATTTTAGAGCAGTTTTATACTCGTCGTTAATTTTTTCTTTAATGGACATTTTTATCTAACTTAACTTAAAGATTTTTTCTTAAAAGAAAAATTGTTTTTTTTTTTAAATTTTGTATTAGTTCAGTTGCTTAACTCGAGCTTTTATTGTATTAACCTTTAACTCATGAGTTGTAATTGAACAAAAAACAAAAAGTAAACTCAAAAAAAAAATCAAATTTTAGCCCGGGTATTTTAGTTCTTGAAAATAAATCAATTTTTAATGGAATTGGTATTGGTTATGAAGGTACTGCTACAGGAGAAGTTTGTTTTAATACTTCAATAACCGGTTACCAAGAAATAATTTCAGATCCCTCTTATGCGGGACAAATTATTAATTTTACCTTTCCCCACATTGGAAATGTTGGGGCCAATAAGCAAGATAATGAATCTGAAAAAGTCTGGACTAGAGGAGTGATTTTCAATTCAGAAATAACTAATCCCTCAAACTACAGATCACTCATTGAGTTAGATTTGTGGCTTAAAAAAAATAAAATTGTAGGTTTAACTGGTTTAGATACTAGAAGCTTAACAAATTTTATAAGAGATAAGGGAGCGCCAAGGGGAACAATTTCCCACATAAAAAAAGGTGTTTTTCCAGTAAAGAAACTTATTAATAAAACATTAAAATGGCCAGGTCTCAACGGTCTGGATTTAGCAAAAACAGTTTCTACTAAAAATAAATTTACTTGGAGGGGATTGCAAACATGGACAAAAGAAGATGGTTTTAAAAAAACGAAAAAAAAGAAATTTAGAGTAGTTGCAATTGATTATGGAATAAAAACAAACATTTTAAGATATTTTTCAAATTTTTATTGTGATGTAATAGTTGTGCCGTGTGATGCTTCAGCTGAATATATCATGACACTTAAACCAAGTGGAATTTTTTTGTCAAATGGCCCTGGTGATCCTGCGGCGACAGGCAAATATGCAATTAAAATTATAAAAAATCTTATAAAAAAAGGTTTACCAATTTTTGGAATTTGTCTTGGGCATCAATTATTAGCGCTTGCTTGAAGTTACCAAAAATAATTTGCCGCCTAAAATCGAAATTACACATAAATCATTATTTGACAGCAGTATTGAAGGCATCAAGTTAAAAAATAAACCAGTTTTTTCAGTACAGTATCACCCTGAATCAAATCCAGGTCCTCAAGACAGTCATTATCTATTTAATAACTTTATTATGGAAGTAAAAAAATATGCCAAAAAGAAAAGACATTAAAAAAATTTTGGTAATTGGTGCTGGTCCAATCATTATAGGTCAAGCATGTGAGTTTGATTACTCTGGAACTCAAGCATGTAAAGCACTTAAAGATGAAGGCTATAAAGTTGTTTTAGTCAATTCAAATCCTGCAACAATAATGACAGATCCAGAAGTTGCAGATCAAACATACATTGAGCCAATATCCATAGAAGTACTTGAAGAAATTATCAAGAAAGAAAAACCTAACGCTATTCTACCTACAATGGGTGGTCAAACAGAAAAAGATTTAGAAAAAATATGTCAGATATTGGTATTGATCTTCCAAAATCTGAGATACTAAATAATTTTAAAAATGCCTCAAAGTGTTTAAAAAAAATTGGATTACCAGCAATCATAAGACCTTCATTTACCTTGGGTGGACTTGGAGGTGGAATAGCAAGAACAAAGAAAGACTTTTTTAAGATTGTAAAGGGTGGACTTCACGAGTCTCCTCAAAACCAAGTGCTCGTAGAAGAGTGCCTTGATGGTTGGAAAGAATTTGAAATGGAGGTCGTGAGAGATAAAAATGATAACTGTATTATAGTTTGTTCAATAGAAAATATAGATCCAATGGGAACACATACTGGAGACTCCGTTACAATAGCTCCTGCGTTAACACTAACAGATAAGGAATATCAAGTGATGAGAAACGCTTCGATTGCATGTTTAAGAAAAATTGGTGTTGAAACTGGAGGTTCAAATGTTCAGTTTGCAATTAATCCAAAAAATGGAAGAATGGTAATTATTGAGATGAATCCTCGAGTATCTCGATCATCTGCTTTAGCATCAAAGGCAACAGGTTTTCCAATTGCAAAAGTCGCGGCAAAACTTGCTGTTGGATACACCTTAGACGAACTTCAAAATGAAATTACAAAAGTTACTCCAGCATCATTTGAACCAACTATAGATTATGTAGTCACGAAAATACCAAGATTTACTTTTGAAAAGTTTCAAGATACTAAAGCAATTTTAGGCACCTCAATGAGATCAGTTGGGGAAGCAATGGCTATAGGCAGAAATTTCAAAGAGTCGTTTCAAAAAGCACTTGTGTCTCTTGAGATAGGTTTGAGCGGACTAGATGACATTTTTAATTATTCAAAAAAGGAAATAATTAAAAAATTAAGAGAGAATATACCTAACAAATTGTTACTGATTGCGGAGGCTTTTAGAAAGAAAGTTTCTTTAGATAAAATTTATAAGTTATCAAAAGTTGATCCTTGGTTTTTAAATCAAATTAAAGAAATAGTAGATGACGAAAATAGAATTAAGGTTAATGGTTTACCAAAAAACTATATAGAATTTAATAGAATTAAATCATGTGGATTTTCGGATAAAAGGTTATCTAAACTTACAAAATTAAAAGAAGAAGTTGTTAAAAGAAAAAGGAAAGTTTTGAAAGTGGTTCCAGTTTTCAAAAAAGTTGACACATGTGCTGCGGAATTTAAATCATTTACTCCATATATGTATTCGACATACCAAAGAAATTTTGCTCTAAATTCTGAGTGTGAAGCTAATCCAAGTAATAAAAAAAAGATCATTATATTAGGTGGAGGTCCCAACAGAATTGGGCAAGGTATTGAATTTGACTATTGTTGTTGTCAAGCTAGTTTTTCACTTAAAGATGCAGGATATGAAACAATAATGATAAACTGTAATCCCGAGACAGTTTCTACCGATTATGACACAAGCGACAGACTTTATTTTGAGCCTTTAATAGATGAATATGTGGAAAATATAATTTTAAAAGAAAAATCAAAAGGGAATCTATTAGGTATAATTGCACAATTTGGAGGACAGACTCCTATTAAACTCGCAAAATTTCTTGATGAAAATAAGTTGCCAATTCTCGGAACTCAATATTCATCAATTGATCTCGCAGAAGATAGAGACAGATTTAGAGATTTATTGATTAAATTAAATTTAAAACAAGCAGAAAGTGGAATTGCTAAAAGTTTTAACTCTGCAGTTAAAATAGCTCGTAAAATTGGTCTTCCAGTAGTCGTACGTCCCTCTTATGTCTTAGGTGGGAGAGCTATGGAAATTGTTCACGATGAGGATCAATTAAAAAAGTTTATTAAACAGGCTTTTGATGCGTCTGAAAATAATCCAATTTTAATTGATAAGTTTATTGATAATGCAATGGAAGTTGATGTTGATGCGATTGCAGATGGAAAAGATGTTTACGTTGCAGGTATTATGCAACATATAGAAGAAGCAGGAATACATTCTGGAGACTCTGCTTGCTGTTTGCCGCCAGTATCAATTAAAGAGAACATATTAAAAGAGATAAAGGTTCAAACAAGAAAATTAGCTTTGGCTATGAATGTTAAAGGTTTTTTAAATATTCAATTTGCAATTAAAAAAGATGAAATTTTTGTTATAGAAGTGAACCCGCGAGCGAGCAGAACTGTTCCATTTGTTTCAAAAGCTAACGGTATCCCTTTAGCTAAAATTGCCTCTAGAATAATGGCTGGAGAAAAACTTTCTAAATACAATTTAAAATACAAGAAAAATAAGAGATATGCTGTTAAAGAAGCTGTCTTTCCATTTAATAAGTTTCCGGATAGTGATGTCCTGCTTGGTCCTGAAATGAAATCGACCGGAGAGGTTATGGGCTTTGATGAGGATTTTGGAATGGCAGTAGCAAAAAGTCAAATCGCTGCCTCTAATTCTTTGCCAGTTGGAGGTATGGCATTTCTATCTGTGAAAGACTCGCATAAGCAGGAAATAATAGGAATAGCGCAAAGATTAAAAAAATTTGGTTTTACTATTTCAGGAACAAAAGGAACTTCAAAAGTTTTGAATAACAACGGTATTAAATGTAAAACAATTAACAAAGTAAGTAGTGGTCGACCACATATCGTTGATGTTTTAAATTCAAAAAAAATTTCTTTGGTAATTAATACTGGAGGAGGAAATAGCGAACACAGAATTAATGACGCAAAAGCGTTAAGAAGAGGAGCATTGGCAAACAAAATCCCCTATTGCACAAACATGTCAACTGCTTATTCTTTTTTAGAAGCTATTAAATCTCTGAAAACTAAAAAGTTAGGCGTTAAATCTATTCAGGATATCTAGTCGACTTTCCAGTCAGTTTTAAAAGTTACGTAGTTCACTTGTAGGCATCTTCTCTCTTTACGAATTTCTTTTTTTTCCATACCATGCCATGTACCTGGACCACTAGTGAAAAAATAACCATAATTATCTTTATAAGGCATTGTCTTTACTTTTTTCAGGTCATTATTGTAAAAGTCAGTTCCTAAGTCTTCACTTTCATTTGTTTTATTAACAAATAGCAAACACGACATTAATTTTTCTTCAATATCACAATGAGGTTTTAACCAAAAACCTTTCCTATCACATATGACTTCAACTCTTACATAAGAATTTGACAAATCTTTTCCAACAAGTTTTGAAACTTTTTCATGAGTTTTCTTGCTCTGAAGCTCTTTAATCAATTTCATTAAGTTAGGGAATTCATTTGAATTATCTTTTGTTATGAAGCATCTAAACTTAAGCGCTTGTCCACCATGAGACAACCCTTTCCTAAATTCTGGAGCTCCACCATCGATTGCTCTTGTCCCATCATAATTCAAATCATGTTCAATGGGATTTGCAATATCGGCTTTGACTATTTCGTTAATTTGTTCATCAGTAAGAGGTTTGTCCAATTCCCAATGCAAAAATGGATCGTTAAACTTCTTTGATTTATTTTGTAAAGAATTTAAAAATGACATTATAATTTCTGTTTTATTAAATTTGCAATTCTATTAGTTTCATCAAGTTTTTCATATTTCCATATTTCTAAACTATTATTTAAATTTTTTATAATATTTAATTTACTAAACAAGTCCCTAAATTGCCTAAACCTGTGGTCATCCCTTTTTGGTGGTATTTGAGCTACATATATTGGTTTTCCAGTTAAAGCAGCTTCGGAAATCATCGACGTCGAGTCACAAGTCACCACTAAAAATTTAGCGATGGACAGACCACTTAAATAAGCTTTTTTGTCAACATTTTGAATAACAAGATTTTCACTTCCAAAGAATTTATTCGCGTAATCAATGGTGTCAGCTGGAGTTCTCATGGAGGGAATAATAATAATTTGAAGATTATTTTTTTCAGCTAAACCCTTAATGTTTTCAAAAATCCTACTCATGTTCTTTTTATCGTATTTGTAGTACTTGTTAGGGCCTCCTAAAATAAGAAGTATTTGTTGTTTATTTTTATCAATCTTATCACTTAAGTACTCATGATTTTTTTCAATTTCTTTTAAAGTGAGATAATGCAAAGCACCTTTAGAGCTGATAATATTTTTACCGTTTAAGCCATCATGCTCAGGAACAATCACATAATCGAAATTTGACAATGATACTTTTGGATCTTGAATATGAATATTTACAATTTTTTTAGTTGAATTCTTTTTAAGATATAATGAAGGTATGACACTTTTTCTTCCACAAGAAATTACTAAATCAATTTCTGGTACAGTGAATTTTTTAAAAAATAAATTTGAAACAGGAGTTATTTTTGGGGGAAGAAGTTTTGCTAACAAGTTTATTTCAACTTTTTGGTGAATGTAATCAATGCCTAATGCTTTAGCCAAACCTTCGACTTGACTTATCATGCCATGCATTCCCTCTGTTAATAATAACCCTTTTAATTTAGACATAAATTACTATATAGCTTTGATATGAATCAAAATCCAACTAAACACACAAAAGTGTTAATAATTGGGTCTGGCCCAGCCGGATATACTGCAGCAGTTTATGCTGCAAGAGCTATGTTGAATCCAATTTTAGTTCATGGAATGGAACCTGGTGGACAATTAACTACAACTACAGATGTTGAGAATTATCCTGGATTTGCAAAAGTAATTCAAGGGCCTTGGCTGATGGACCAAATGAAGGATCAAGCTAAAGCTGTTGGAACTGAAATGATTGAAGATCATATTTCATCTGTTAATTTTAAGTCTAAGCCTTTTGAAGCTATTGGTGAAAGTGGTAAAAAATATACTGCAGATTCAATTATCATTTCCACAGGAGCTCAAGCAAGATGGTTAAATCTCGAGTCTGAAAAAAAATTTAGAGGCTTTGGAGTTTCTGCATGTGCTACATGTGACGGTTTCTTTTTTAAAGAAAAAACTGTTGCGGTAGTTGGGGGTGGAAATGCTGCCGTTGAAGAAGCAATGTTTCTCACAAAATTTGCATCAAAAGTAAAACTAATACATAGAAGAGATAAGTTACGGGCAGAAAAAATGCTTCAAAAAAAACTCATGGATAACAAAAAAATTGAAATTATTTGGGACTCAGTCGTTGAAGAAATTGTAGGAGATGAAAACCCTAAAAATGTTAAAGGCTTAAAAATCAAAAATGTTAAGAATAACAACATAAGTGATTTAAAAATAGATGGATTATTTATTGCGATTGGTCATGATCCTGCAACTCAACTGTTTAAAGATCAATTAAAAATGGATAAGGAAGGTTATTTGATCACAAAGCCTGACTCCACAGAAACAAATGTTCCAGGAATATTTGCTGCTGGCGATGTGAAAGACAAAATTTTTAGACAAGCTGTTACAGCAGCAGGTATGGGATGTATGGCTGCTTTAGAGGCTGAGAAATACCTGGCAAGTTAAATATTATTTTAGACTTTCACAAAAAGATTTTATTCTTTTCATTGCTATCTCAAGCTTTTCCATTGAAGTTGCATAAGAAATTCTAAAAAAACCCTCTAGCCCAAAAGCTGATCCTTGGACAACTGCTACATCATTATTTTCTAATAATGACTGAACAAACTCTGTGTCATTTGTAATTTTTTTTCCGCTTTTATCTTTTTTACCTATCAATCCTTTGCAGTTTGGAAAAACGTAAAAAGCACCTTGTGGTTTCAAACAACTTATTCCCTCAATAGCATTTAAAGAGTTTACAACAAAATCTCTTCTTTCCTGGAAAGCTTTTGCTCTAACTGGGATAAAGTCTTGTTTTCCATTTAGGGCCTCAACGGCTGCTGCTTGACTTATAGATGAAGGATTGGTTGTAGACTGAGATTGTATCTTGGCTATAGCTTTAATAATATCTTTATCACCGGCTGCATAACCTATTCTCCAACCAGTCATTGCGTATGATTTGCTAACACCATTCATGGTAATAACCTTATTTTTAATTTCAGGTATTTGAGCAATTGTAAAAAATTTAAAATTATCGTAAGTGATATGTTCGTATATATCATCACTAAGTATATTTACATGAGGATTTCTTTTTAAGACCTGCGATAAATTTTTAATCTCTTGCTCTGAATAACAAGCTCCTGTTGGATTAGACGGTGAATTGAGAATAAGCCATTTAGTATTATTGGTAATTTTCGCCTCTAAATCTTTTGCACTTAACTTAAAACCCTGTTCCTCGGAACACTCTATAACAATGGGATTAGCTCCTGCCAATAAAACAATATCTGGGTACGACACCCAATATGGTGCAGGAATAATTACCTCATCACCTTTGTTTAAGGTCGCCATCATTAAATTGTAAATTACGTGCTTACCCCCTGCTCCGACAGTAATTTGATCTATTGTATAATTAAGATTATTTTCTCTTTTAAATTTTTTAACAATTGCCTCTTTTAAATCTTTGGTTCCATCCACAGCTGTATATTTTGTATCGCCAGCTTGAATAGCATCAATTGCAGCTTTTTTAATATTGTCTGGGGTATCAAAATCTGGCTCTCCAGCGCCTAAACCTATTACATCTTTTCCTGCAGCTTTTAATTCCTTGGCTTTTTGAGTAACGGCGATAGTTGGAGAAGGTTTTATTCTTTTTAAGCTATCCGATATAATGCTCATTGAAATATAATTTTATTTTATTACTTTGTTTAATATATGCAAAATACATATCAAGATTTAATTACCGATTTAGAGGGAAAAAAACCACAAATCAGTGGAAAACTTGAGGGAGGTAAGAAGTTTAAAATAATTTCAAATTTTACACCCGCGGGTGATCAACCAGAAGCAATTAAAAAACTGGTCTCTGGGGCTAATAAAGAACAATTTAATCAAGTTTTATTGGGGGTTACGGGATCAGGTAAAACTTTCACAATGGCAAAAGTTATTGAAGCTACGAATAGACCAGCTTTAATATTAGCTCCAAACAAAACATTAGCTGCTCAACTTTACGGCGAAATGAAAACTTTTTTTCCTGAAAATGCTGTGGAGTATTTTGTTTCATATTATGACTATTATACTCCTGAAGCATATGTGCCAAGGTCAGATACATATATCGAAAAAGAAGCTTCAATAAATGAACAGATTGATAGAATGCGTCACTCAGCAACAAGATCTTTACTAGAAAGAGATGACGTACTTATTGTTGCGAGTGTGTCGTGTATTTACGGATTAGGTTCCGTTGAAGCTTATAGTAAAATGACACTGACACTCCAAAAAAATTATGAATATAACAGAGAACAAATTATTAAGTCTTTTGTTGCTTTACAATACAAAAGGAATGATCAAAACTTTTATCGAGGCACTTTTAGAGTAAGGGGTGAAAATCTTGAAGTTTTTCCTTCACATCTAGAAGATAGAGCCTGGAGAATAAGTCTCTTTGGAAATAAGCTTGAACAAATAGAAGAGTTTGATCCTTTGACCGGTGATAAGGTCAGAGATTTAAACTTAATAAAAGTTTATGCAAACAGTCACTACATTACACCAAAGCCTACTGTAGAGCAGGCAGTGATAAATATCCGAAAAGAATTAGAACTTACTCTTAAAAAACATAAATCTGAAAATAAGTTATTAGAAGCACAAAGACTAGAGGAGAGAACAAAGTTTGACTTAGAAATGATAGAGGCTACTGGATCTTGTGCGGGAATTGAGAACTATTCAAGATTTTTATCTGGTAGAAAACCGGGTGAACCTCCACCGACTCTATTCGAGTACTTTCCAGATAATGCAATTATATTTGTTGACGAGTCTCATGTAACCGTTCCTCAATTAAATGGAATGTATAAAGGAGATAGATCAAGAAAAAGTACACTTGCTGAATATGGATTCAGATTACCTTCGTGTATGGATAATAGGCCATTAAAATTTGAGGAATGGGATTTAATGAGAACACAAACCATCTTTGTTTCAGCAACCCCAGGACCGTGGGAACTAGAGCAGACAAAAGGTAAATACATAGACCAAGTTATTAGACCCACTGGATTAATTGATCCAGAGGTAGAGGTAAGACCAGCAAAAAATCAGGTAGATGATTTAATGCACGAGTGTAAAAAAGTTGTTGAAAAGAATTATAGAGTTCTAGTTACCACTTTAACAAAAAAAATGGCAGAGGATTTGACTGAGTATCTCCATGAGAATGGAATTAAAGTTAGGTATCTTCATTCAGATATTGACACACTTGAAAGGATAGAAATTATGCGGGATCTTCGCATGGGTGTTTTTGATGTTTTGGTTGGAATTAACTTATTAAGAGAAGGGCTTGATATACCTGAATGTGCATTGGTTGGTATTTTAGATGCAGATAAAGAAGGGTTTCTAAGATCTGAAACATCTTTAATTCAAACAATTGGAAGGGCTGCAAGAAATGTCGAAGGGAAAGTAATCTTATATGCAGATAAAGAAACAAAAAGTATTAAAAAAGCAATACTGGAAACAAAAAGAAGGAGAGAAATTCAATTAGATTATAACAAAAAAAATAAAATTGACGCTAAATCAATTAAAAAAGAAATAAGCGATATTTTAGAAAGTGTTTACGAAAAAGATTACGTAAAAATTAGTGAGGGATCAAATATAGGTGGCAATTTAAAAAAACACTTGAAGGGTTTAAATAAAAAAATGAAAGATGCTGCATCTAATTTAGAGTTTGAAGAAGCAGCTAAATTAAGAGATGAAATTAGAAAATTAGAAAGTACTGAACTTGAAATTACTTTAAATCCTAAAATAAGACAATATGATGTAAAAAATAAGCTTTATCCTAAAGGTAGATCCACTCTGGGAATGCCAGGAACAAAGGTAACTAAAAAAAGAGATAAAAAGTGGAAGCACAAAAAATAATAATTACTGGAGGGGCAACTAGAATTGGTGCCGCAATCGCTAGAAGTTTATCTGGAATTAATAAAGATATAGTCATTCATTATAATAAATCAAAATCGAAAGCTGAAAATTTAAAAAAAGAACTAATAAAAACAGGATCAAAGGTTTATCTTGTTAAGGGTGATTTGGGAAAAGAAAAAGATGTAAATAAGATAGTAAAATTTGCAAAATCGAAACTAAAATACTTTGATTGTTTGATAAATAATGCATCAATTTTTGAGAACGATAAACTAGAAAATTTCAATTCAAGTAGTTGGGAAAAACATTTATCTATTAATCTTAAAGCTCCAGCAATATTATCGAGAGAATTTGGAAAAAATATAAAAGGAAAAAATAACAACATAATAAACATAATTGATCAAAGAGTTTTTAAACTTACCCCATTTTTTTTTTCATATACTTTAAGTAAAACAGGTCTTTATACTTTAACTAAAACTAGTGCCATGAGTCTTGCGCCTCGTGTAAGAGTTAATGGAATAGCACCTGGACCAACGATTAAAAATAAAAGACAATCAAAAGGTCACTTTAGAAGGCAATATCTCTCAACCCTTTTAAAAAAACAAGTAGACGTGGAAGAAATATGTAGTGCTGTTGACTTTTTTATCAAAAATAGATCTATTACAGGGCAAGTAATTTCAATCGATAGTGGTCAAAGCTTAAACTGGCAAACGCCAGATGTCTTGAAAGGTAAGGAATGAAAAGAAGTAATTTGAAAATAGTAAAAATTAATAAAACTAAAAAGCTTTTTAATTATGAAAAAAAAGTTCTTATAAAAGAATTACTATTAGATCTTAAAATTGGGTATTTTGACTTTGAAAAAGAAAAAAAACAAAAGGTAAAATTTTCACTTGAAATAGATTATGTAGATAAAAAACCATCAAGTGATAAGGACATCAAATCAATTGTAAATTACGCAAAAGTTGTAAGATTAATTAAAAAACTTGTTAAAAAAAAACATTACAATTTTCTTGAAACATTAGCAGAAGATGTTTTTGACGAACTTTTTAAAGATAAAAGAATAGATAAAATAAGCCTTCAAATAGAAAAACTCGAGATAATGAGAGATTGCTCTTCTGTTGGGATACAAATCTCAAAAAAAAGAAGTCATGATTAGTTCTGAAATTGGAAAAGAAATCATAAAGAAAGAGTTGCCTTTAATTCCAAAGCTTCCAGGTGTTTACAAAATGCTGAGTGATAAAGATCAAATTCTTTATGTTGGTAAAGCAAAAAACCTGCCTAACAGACTCAAAAGTTATGTATCGGAAAAAAATCATATTATTAGAACTGAGAGAATGCTATCTCAAACACGAAAAATTGAGATTACAACTACATCAAATGAAAGTGAGGCACTACTTCTTGAAGCTAATCTTATTAAAAAACACAAACCAAAGTTTAATATTTTACTAAGAGACGACAAATCTTTTCCATTTATTTTTATAGGCAATAAAGACAAGTGGTCTCAAATAAAAAGACATAGAGGTAAAAAAACTAAGGAAGGTTTTTATTTTGGTCCTTTTGCATCTGCCGGATCTGCTAACTGGACTATAAAAATGATCCAAAAAATATTCCATCTTAGAGTTTGTGATGATACTGTTTTTAAAAATAGAGAGCGACCTTGTATTTTATATCAGATCAAAAGATGCTCGGGTCCTTGTGTTGGTTATATTGATGAAAGTGAATACAAGAGAACAGTTGATGATGCTATTGAATTTGTCTCTGGTAAATCAAGAAAGATACAAAAAAATTTATCCGATCAAATGGAAAAAGCTAGCGAGAGTCTTGATTTTGAGAAAGCAGGAATTCTCAGAGATAGAATAAAATCGCTTAACATAATTCAATCATCTCAAAGGATAAATGAAGCAAACTTAGTTGAAGCTGATGTCATAGCAGCATATAAAGAGTCTGGACAAACTTGTATACAAGTATTCTTTTACAGATCTAAACAAAATTGGGGTAATCAAGCTTTTTTTCCAAAACATGATCCTGATGAAAATTTAGGTAATATTTTAAATTCTTTTGTCTCACAATTTTATGAAAATAAAAGTGTACCATCCTCAATAATTTTATCCCAAGAAATTAAAGAAAAAATTTTGATAGAAAAGACACTTACTCAAAAAGAAGGTAAACAAGTGAATATTTCAGTAGCAAAAAAAGGTTCAAAGTTAAAAGTAATTAATCAAGCAATTAAAAATGCAAAAGATAGTTTAAATAGAAAGCTTCATGAAACTCAAAATAACAGGGAGCTATTTGAGTCGGTTGTAGCTAAATTTAATTTAGAAACAAATATTAATCTTATTGAAGTTTACGACAATAGTCATATTCAAGGAACAAATAGTGTTGGAGCATTAATTTCTTATGGAGATGAGGGATTTATTAAAAAAAGATATAGGAAATTTAATATAAAAATGAAGAAAAATGAACAAGACGATTATGGTATGATGAAAGAAGTACTTACAAGAAGATTCAAAAAAGCAGTACAAGAAAAAGAAGGTCATCTTTCATTTCCTGATCTTATTTTTGTTGATGGAGGAAAAGGTCAATATTCAGTAGCAAGAGAGACATTAAATGAACTTGGACTTCATGATATTCCATTAATAGCGATTGCTAAAGGGAAGTTTAGAAATAGTGGAAATGAAACTTTTTTTCATAATGGAAAAGAATACAAGTTTTCAAAAAATGACCCTACTCTATTTTTTCTTCAAAGAATAAGGGACGAGTCTCACAGATTTGCGATTAGCGCTCACAGAGCACGAAGAAAAAAAGGTATAAGTAAATCTTTATTGGATCAAATAGAAGGTATAGGATCAATTAGAAAAAGAGCTTTGCTTAACCATTTTGGTTCAGCAAGAGCAGTGGAATCTGCAAGTTTGGACGAGATTAAGTCAGTGGAAGGAGTTGAGGAAAAAGTTGCAAAAAAGATATATAATTTCTTCCACGAATGAAAATAAAATTTCCTAATTACCTAACGATTGGACGAATTATAATAGTCCCAGTTTTTGTTTTAGCATATTACTTACCTGGATTTTACGGAGATATAATTCCATTTACGTTATTTGTTATTGCATCTTTTACTGATTTTTTGGATGGCCTACTTGCACGATTATACAAAGAGGAGTCTAAACTCGGAGAACTCTTAGATCCTATAGCAGACAAAATTATTGTAGCAACAGCACTTGTTTTGCTCGTGATGGATGGAACAATAAAAAATTATGAGGTAATTGCAGCAATAATTATTTTAACTCGTGAAATTTTAATTTCAGGCCTGAGAGAATTTTTAGCAAAAGGACAGGTGAATTTACCAGTATCAGGATTAGCTAAATTAAAAACTTTCTTACAGATGTTTTCAATATCATTGCTTTTAACTGGTGAAACTGGAAATAAAATAATTAATTTTCAAGACTACAACGCTCAAACCATTGGTATTATTTTGTTGTGGCTTTCAGCTTTTATCACTTTGTATACAGCTTACGATTATCTGAGAAAAGGCATTGATCATGCAATATCAGAAGACAACAAATAATTAAGCTGCAATTTTTTTTCTAACGAAAGATTGATAACTATCTGATAAATCCATTATTGTTTTGCAAACTTTAAAAGAATAATTTGATATTTTCGAAACAGGTGTTACCTCTGCTGCGGTACCCGTTAAGAAGCATCCAACAAAATCCTTTAATTCGTTGGGTGAGATTTTTCTCTCAATAACTTTGATATTTTTAGATTTTGCAATTTCAATCACGGTTCTTCTAGTAATTCCATCTAAGAATGAGTCTGGTACTGGAGTATGTAGTTCCCCTTTAGTATCCTTGAAAAAAATATTTGCACCAGTTGCTTCTGCAACATTTCCCTCGTGATCTAACATTAGAGAATCTGTATAGCCTTGTCTTTCTGCTTCGTGTTTTGACAAAGTGCAAATCATATAAAGTCCTGAGGCTTTTGTATCCCATGGTATTGAGTCAGGAGAAGGTCTTCTCCAATTTGATATATTTAACTTAATACCTTCAGTTTTAAGTTTAGGGTCGAAATAAGATCCCCACTCCCAAGTTGCAATGGCTACATGAATTTTTGTTTGTTGAGCTGATATTGCCATCATCTCACTTCCTCTCCAAGCTACAGGTCTTACATAGCCATTTTTTACATTTTGAGCTGATACAATTTTTTTTGTTGCAATATTTATGTCGCTCTCAGAATAAGGAATTTCAAAACCCATTCTTTTTGCTGAATAAAAAAATCTTGAAGTATGTTCCTCAAGTTTAAAAATATTTCCGTCATAAACTCTTTCACCTTCAAATACACAACTTCCATAATGTAAACCATGACTTAAAACATGTAGCTTTACATCAGACCAATCAACTAAGTCTGAATTGTACCATATTTTACCGTCTCTTTTATCGTAAGGAATCATATTAAAAAGATTTATTTATAAAAAATATATTCCTATATATAATATGTCAATATAACTTACCAATTATGAAAAATCTTCTTTACCTAAAAGATGAACAATTAAAAGGTTTTATTGAAAAAATCTTTGTTGGTTACAGGGAAACATTTAACGATTCAAAAAAAGTACTTAAAAAATACAATTTAGGAACTGCTCATCATAAAGCTCTGCATTTGATATCATTTTATGATGGGATAACTATTACTCAATTACTTAACAAGCTAAACGTAACAAAACAAAGTTTAAATAGAGTTATAAATGATTTAAAAAAATTAAATTATCTAGAATTTAAAAAGGATACTAAGGACACAAGAGTAAAACATATTTTTTTAAATGATAAAGGTAAGAAAATATTTGATGAAATTTTTTTATCCCAAAAAAAAAGGATTTATAAAGCATTACTTAACTCAAGTTCGAAAGAAGTAATAAATTTTGAAATAGTTTTAAAAAGAATAATCGATGGAAAGTTTTAAATCTCATATTTTAGTAATTGATGATGACGAGGGAATAAGGTCATTACTTAAACAATTTTTAAATGAAAACGGGTATCTAGTTAATACTGCTTCAAACGCATTGGAAGCAAAAGAAAAGATTTCAATAATAAAATTTGATCTTTTAGTCTTGGATATAATGATGCCTGGTAAAAGCGGGTTAGAATTTATTTCTGAAAATAAAAATAATTTAAATGTGCCAATCATTTTACTTACGGCTAAAGGAGAAGCGAGTGAAAGAGTTGAAGGGTTAGAAACAGGTGCAGATGATTACTTGCCCAAACCTTTTGAACCTAAGGAACTTTTATTAAGGATTTCCTGGTAAAGTATTTTCAAGAATTGATATTGGTAATTTAATTAAAATCGATAAAGAAAGATCAATTGATGTAATTATTACTAGGCTCAGAAAAAAAATTGAGACAAATCCAAAAAATCCAAAATACTTACAAACAATTAGAGGTTCGGGCTATGTTCTCTGGGTTGAGTAGTTATATCAAAAAGTTACTTCCAAAAAGACTTTTTTATAGAGCATTACTAATTGTAGCTACACCAGTAATAATATTGCAAATTATTATATCGATTGTTTTTTTTGATAGCCTCTGGATAAAAACTAATAAAGGAATGACCAGGGCTTTAGTAGGTGAAATTAAATTTTTTATAGATGCGTACGAAAATGAGGAATATGAAAAAGATAATTTGATTAAACTATTTAAAGAACATCATAATTTTAATGTGAAGTTTCAGACATTTGGGGATATTCCAGAAACAGATATGGAAAGATGGTTTAGTCCCATGGATAGAACTCTGAGAAGAGAATTGAAAAATAAATTTAATAATTATTGGTTTGATACAACTACGTATAAAGAATTAATTGAGTTGAAGATTGAATATCTTAATGGTTATTTTGAATTTTTAATTCCAAAGAATAGAGTCACTAATACATCAGCCAGATTATTTGCGTTATGGATAACATTCCCAGCATTTTTGTTAATTACAATCGCTCTAATCTTCTTAAAAAATCAAACTCGTCCAATAATTAATTTAGCAAAAGCATCAGAAAAATTTGGCAGAGGTGAAGATGTTGAGGAGTTTAGACCTTCGGGTGCTCTGGAGATAAGACAAGCTGGTTTTGAGTTTGAAAGAATGAGAAAGAGAATATTGAGACACTTAAACCAAAGATCTGAAATGCTTTCAGGTATAAGCCATGACTTGAGAACTCCACTCACTAGAATTAAACTTCAACTTGCTCTAATAAAAGACGAAAAGATTTCAAGTAAATTATCTGAAGATGTGGAGGATATGGAAAAAATGTTAAATGAATATCTTCAATTTACTAGCTCTACATCATCTGAAAAAACTGAACTTTTTGATATTTCAAAATTACTTAATCATTCAATTATGAAATATGAGAATAACAATATTACTTCTAATATAGAGCAAGAGATTTTTTTTAATGGAAGAAAAAGTTTAATAAATAGATGCATAGATAACTTAATTAATAATTCCCTTAAATACTCAAATAAAGTTTTGGTAAATTTAAAAAAGATTCATAAAAGCTTGATAATTACTGTTGATGACGACGGTCCTGGAATAGCTGAGAGTGAATATGAAAACGTTTTTAAACCATTTTACAAAATAAATAAAGGAAGAGGTGATTCTAAGTCTAGTGTTGGCTTGGGTTTATCAATCTCATCAGATGTAGTGAGATCCCACGGGGGTAGTATTACATTAGATAAATCTAGTCTTGGCGGTTTAAGGGTTAAGATCTCTTTGCCTTTTTAATTTTTTTAGACTTTAAAGTTTTGATTTCCTTTTCTAGTTTTTCTATTCGTTTCTTTAATACCTCAGTTTCCTCTTTTGTAGAAATCTTCATTCTTAAAACAATTTCATCCCTTTGAGATCTTACAATATTGACGATTTCTTCGCTTAAATCTTTATAAGATATAATTCCTTGTTCAAATAATTTTGCAAATTTTTCAATGATAAATTTAGACTTTGACATATTTTTTTTTTTTACGATAGTATATCTTATATTTCATTTTTATAATGTTTGTAAATAATCTAGATCCTGTCGCGTTTGAATTTTTATCCTTTCAAATAAGGTGGTATTCATTAGCATATATTTTTGGTTTTTTGATAGGTTGGTTTTATATCAAAAATTTCTTAATTAAAGATTTGAGGGAAAAAACTTTAGTCGACGATTTTATCACTTATCTAATTTTAGGAGTAATTATTGGTGGTAGGCTAGGCTACGTAATTTTTTACAATTTTTTTTATTATTTAAGTCATCCTTTTGAAATATTTTTTATTTGGCAAGGTGGTATGTCTTTCCATGGTGGCTTGCTGGGTGTTTGCCTAGCCACTTATATATTTACTCAAAAATATAATTTAAATTTTTTTAGATATACAGATTTGGTGTCCCTTGTGGCACCGATAGGAATTTTTTTAGGTAGGGTTGCAAATTTTATAAATTCTGAGCTTTACGGCAGAGAAACTGATTTTATTTTTTCAGTTAATTTTAATAAGGTAGATAATCTTTTTAGACATCCTTCGCAATTATACGAAAGTTTTTTTGAAGGTATTGTTTTGTTCATAATTCTAAATTTCCTTTGGAAAAAATTTTCAGAAATTCCTGGAGTAATATCGTCACTATTTTTAATTTTTTATTCTCTTTTTAGATTTATAATTGAGTTTACAAGGGAACCCGATGCTCATCTAGGTATCTTAATGAATATTTTTACATATGGGCAAATGTTATCAATTGCATTTTTTATTTCTGGAGTAATACTTTTTAAATTTGTAAAAAAATGATCACTAAGGCTCAATCATTAGATAATTTTATTGATAAATCTCTTTATGAAAAAAATAAAGGTTATTATCAAAGAAAAGTGGAATTTGGTCGAAGAGGTGATTTTATTACATCTCCGGGAATTTCAAAACTTTTTTCTGAAATGATTGCTATTTGGGTTGTATCATTTTGGGAAAATTTAAATAAACCAGAAAAAATCAATTTAGTAGAATTGGGGGCAGGAAATGGGGAGCTCATAGAAGTCTTAATTAATACATTGAATAAATTAGAAATTGTAAAAGATAAATTCAAATTTTTTATTTTTGAAAAAAGTGTGTCTCTTAAAAAATTACAAAAAAAAAAATTTTCAAAAAGTGTTAAGTGGTTGGATAATTTTGATAAATTGCCAAACTCTCCAACTATATTTTTGGCTAACGAGTTTTTTGATGCTTTGCCAATAAAGCAATGGTCAAATATCTAAAAAGTATTTGTAAAAAAATCAAATCTTCTGCGGGGGGTATTTTATTAATTGATTATGGTACCTCTGACAAAAAAATGTACGATAGTTTACAAGGGATTAAAAATCATAAAAAAGTAAATATTTTTGATGACTACCAAAATATTGATATAACTCATCATATAAATTTTAACTTTATCGAACAAATTGTTAATTTAAATGGATTAAAAGTTGGTGGTATTACTAATCAAGGAAGTTTTTTAAAAAACATGGGAATAGATTTAAGAGCTGAAATATTATCGAAAAAAATGAGTTTCCAAAAAAAAACAGATCTTTACACAAGAATAAGAAGGCTAACTCACAAAGATGAGATGGGTGAATTGTTTAAAGTAATGTTCGTAACTACGAAGGATAATAATTTTAAGACAGGATTTAATGACATTAAAATCTAAAAAATTAGTAAAGTTTAAAAATGTTTCACATGGTTTTTTTGGAAAAAAAGGAGGAGTATCAAATGGAATTTATAGTGCCTTAAATTGTGGCCCTGGTTCTAATGATAAAATTTCTAATGTTAAAAAAAATTTAAAAATTGTTTCAAAAAAGTTTAAAGTTTCTCCAAAAAACCTAATATTGCTTAAACAAACACATAGTAACAAATGTCACTTTATTCTGAAAAGACCCTCAAAAAAACTTATCGGAGATGGCTTGATTACAACAAAGAAAAATTTAGCTTTAGGTATTTTAACTGCTGATTGTGCTCCAGTTCTTATTTATGACAAAAAATTGCCAATGATTGCAGCTATACATGTTGGCTGGAAGGGTGCTTTTAAAAATATTCTAAAAAAGTGTATAAAATTTATGATTAAAAAAGGCTCTGAAAACCAAAATATATCTGCAGTCATAGGTCCATCAATATTTAGGGATAACTATGAGGTAAAGAGAAATTTTATGAAAAAATTTTTAAACCTTAATAGTCGAAATCGTAAATTTTTTTACTATAAAAAAAGTAGAATTTTTTTTAATTTAAAAGAATTTATCAAATCTCAGTTAAGATCATTAAAGATTAATAATATAGATATAATTAACAAAGATACTTTCAAAAATAGGACTGAATTCTTTAGTGCAAGGAGAGCTTTAAAAAATAAAGAGAATGATTATGGTAGAAATATATCTATAATTATGCTTAAATAACTTTTTTCTAAAAAATGAAAATTCTCACAGGAAACAGCAATAAAAATCTTAGTTCAAAAATTGCAAAATATTTAAAAGAAAAACTTGTAAATTCTAATATAAGAAAATTTAAAGACGGTGAAATTTATGTAGAGATAAACGAAAATATAAGAGGTAATAATATTTTTTTCATTCAGTCAGTTTCTTCTCCAGCTAATGACAATTTAATGGAAATGTTGCTTTGTATAGATGCTCTCAAAAGATCATCTGCTAAAAATATCACAGCAGTAATTCCTTATTTTGGTTACGCAAGACAAGATAGAAAAGTGGTTCCTAGAACTTCTATTTCTGCAAAACTAGTTTCAAATTTAATTACAAAAGCAGGAGCAGATAGAGTTGTTACTGTAGATTTGCACGCTGGTCAAATTCAAGGTTTTTTTGATATTCCGGTAGATAACCTTTTTACAACACCGTTATTTGCAAGACATATTAAGAAAAAAATTAAAAGTAAAAATATAATTTGTGTTGCGCCTGACGTCGGAGGAGTTGAACGAACAAGAGCCCTAGGAAGAAATTTAAATGTAGGACTTGCAATTATTGACAAAAGAAGACCAAAGCCTGGTCAATCTCAAGTCATGAATGTAATTGGAGATGTAAAAGGAAAAACTTGCATAATAAATGATGACATAATTGACTCTGGTGGAACAATTATAAATGCTGCTAAGGCTCTTAAACAAAGAGGTGCAAAAGACGTTTATGTTTATATTACTCACGGTGTTTTAAGTGGAGATGCTGTGAAAGCTATTAAAAATTCTCCAATCAAAAAACTTGTTATTACAGACACAATTAATAATGAGAATAAAGTAAGATCCGCAAAAAATATTGAAATTTTGTCAATTTCTAACTTAATGGGTGAAGCAATTAGAAGAATATCAAATTCTACATCTGTTTCATTTTTGTTTAAATAATTTACTTGTTTTATTAACTAACTTGAGTTAAAACGCTTTTTCTCTATGAATACGATTGATGCAAGTTTAAGAAATACTAAAACTTCTGGTGAAGTAAATAAACTTAGATCAGAAGGTAATGTTCCTGGCATAGTCTATGGTGGAAAATCTGAAACTCAAAAAATATCTATTTCAAAAAAATTATTGAAAAATCTTATTGAGAAAGAGAACTTTTTATCAAGTATATTAAATTTAAAAATTGATGGCAAAGATGAAAATGTTTTACCTAAAGAAATTTCTTACGATATATTAACTGATGATCCAATCCATATTGACTTTTTAAGAATCGTAAAAGGTTCAAGCGTCATAATTGAAATACCGGTAAATTTTATTAATACAGAAAAATCTCCTGGTTTGAAAAGAGGTGGTGTATTAAATATAGTTCGTAGAAAAGTTGAGCTTAAATGTCCATCTGAAAATATTCCAAGTGAACTGGTTGTTGATTTAGATGGAGTTGATATAGGACATTCTTTTAAAATTTCTTCAATTAAACTTCCTGAAAATGTTGAACCAACTATTCGTGGTAGAGACTTTGTGATCGCAACTGTAGCAGCACCAACAGTTATTAAAGAACCAGAAAAACCAGCAGAGACAGAAGAAGGAGCAGAAGGTGCGGAAGCAGCTGCTGCAACTGGTGAAGGAGCTGCAGAAACTGGTGATGCAAAAGATGCTAAAGGGGCTGAGGGTGAGAAAAAAGAAGCTGATAAAAAAGAGGACCCAAAAAAAGGTCAGCCTGAAAAAAAATAATTTACAATTGAAGAATTTAATTAAATAATGTTACTTTTTGTTGGACTAGGAAATCCTACACCGAATTCTGAAAATAATAGACATAACATCGGTTTTAAAATTATTGATGCAATAAATAATAAATTTAAATTATCAAAACAAAAACCAAAATTTAAAGGACTTCTTACAACTGGAAGTATCAATAATAAAAAAGTTTATGCAATAAAACCTCTAACCTTTATGAATAATTCAGGAATATGTATCAGAGAATTAATGGAGTACTTTAAAATTGATGCAGAGGATGTAATTGTTTTCCATGATGATTTAGATATTGATTTTGGAAAAGTTAAAGCAAAGTTTGGGGGATCAGATGCAGGTCATAATGGTATTGCCTCAATTGATAAGTTTATAGGAAAAGAATATTCAAGAGTTCGAATTGGTATTGGCAAACCAAAAAATAACATAGCAGTAAATGACCACGTCCTGAAAGATTTTGACGAAGATGAGAAAACAGAACTTGAATCAATAAAAGAAAATATCACAGATAATTTATCAATTCTCATTGAAAAAAAACTGGACTTATTTTCAAGTACCGTAAACAATAAATAATTAAATGGGTTTTAAATGCGGTATCGTAGGTTTGCCTAATGTTGGAAAATCAACTTTATTTAACGCATTAACAAATTCTACCAAAGCACTTTCTGGAAATTTTCCTTTTTGCACAATCGAACCTAATGTTGGCATGGTGCCTGTTGTAGACACAAGGCTCGATAAACTTGTTCAGATTTCAAAATCCAAAAAAAAAATTTATACAAGTATTACTTTTGTGGACATCGCAGGACTTGTAAAAGGAGCCTCGAAAGGTGAAGGTTTAGGAAATAAATTTTTATCCCATATAAGAGAAGTTGATGCGATTATACATCTTTTAAGATGTTTCGACTCCTCTGACATTCAAAACGTTAATCCTAATGTTGATCCAATTAGAGATTTAGAAATTATAGAAACTGAAATGAAATTAGCAGATTTAGAGTCAATTCAAAAAAGAATTGATAAAAAAAATAAAAAAAATTTAAATGAAAAAGAATTTGAATTACTTAATCAAGCATTAGAATTAATTAATAATGATAAGCCAATTGATAACTTAAAGCAGAATTTCGATAAAAATGAGATATCCTCTTCTGGTCTTCTCTCATTAAAACCAAAGTTATACGTATGCAATGTTGATGAAGACAGTATACAAAATGGTAATAGATATACTGAACAAGTAAAAAAATCTGTAAATATGGAAAATGTTTTAATTATATCAGCTGATATCGAAAACCAAATTAATCAATTAAATAATGATGAAAAAGAAAATTTTATGAAAGTTATGGGAATTAAAACAACAGGTTTAAATAACCTAATTAATAAAGGTTATAAATTGTTAGAATTAAATACTTTTTTCACGTCAGGCCCTGAAGAAAGTAGAGCTTGGACAATTGAAAAAAATAGTTTAGCGCCCACTGCTGCAGGAAAAATTCATACAGATTTTGAAAAAGGTTTTATTAGAGCGGAAACTATTTCGTATGATGATTTTTTAGATAATGATGGTTGGGTCAATTCTAAAAATAATGGTAAAATGAGGTTAGAGGGAAAGGATTATATTGTAAAAGACGGTGATATTTTAAACATTCGTTTCAACTCTTGACCATATTTTTTTCATACTAAAATAGACTAGCACAGTAAGTATAATCAAATAAACGATTGCTCTAAATCCTGTTTTATGCCTTTGCTCTAAATGAGGTTCTGCAGTCCACATAAGAAAGCTTGTAACATCTTTTGCCATTTGTTCTTCAGTAGCATTTGTCCCGTCAGAATATTCTACAAGACCATCAGAAAGTTGTTTAGGCATCTTGATTTTGTTTCCGTACATGTATTTGTTGTAATAAACCCCATCATCTAGTTTTATATTTTCTGGTGGGTCCACATAGCCTAGTAAAACTGAGTATATATAATCTGCACCGCCTGCTCTTGCCTTCACTAAAACAGACATATCTGGTGGATAAGCACCTCCATTAGCTGATTTAGCTTCCTCTTCATTACTGTATGGCATCACAAATTTATCAGAAAGTTTGGCTGGTCTTGTAAACATTTCACCATCTTGATTTGGACCATCGGTAATTTCAAAGCTTGCAGCAATGGCTTTTGCTTCTTTTACAGAAAATTCTGGCCCACCTTTTTCAGACAAGTTTCTATATGAAACATATTTTAAAGAGTGACAAGAAGCACAGACTTCATTGTAAACTTGATAACCTCTTTGAAGTGAAGCTCTATCGAATTTACCGAATGGACCTTTAAAAGACCAGTCAGTTGTTAATAATTTACTTGTGTTTTCTGCAGATATTGAATTTGCAAAATTTGTATTCAAAATTAAAAGGAAAAAAAGAATTTTAAATATTCTTTGCACTATAACTTCTCTTTTCTTACATCCGTATTTTTTGCCATTGCAAGATCTGCCGATCCTCCTAAAACTGGACTAGTAATACTTAAAGGTAAAGGTGTTGTTTTTTCAATTTTACCCAAAACCGGAAGTATCAATAAAAAATGTAAAAAGTAATATGCAGTAGCTACTCTTGCAATTAATAAATATAATCCCTCTGCTGGCATTGCCCCTACATAACCTAATATTAAAACATCGATTACAAGTATCCAGTAAAATTGTTTATATAACGGTCTAAAAACTGCTGATCTTACTTTTGAAGTATCTAACCACGGTAAAGCCGCTAAAATAAATATCGCTGATAACATTGCAACAACTCCTAAAAGCTTATCAGGAATTGATCTTAGGATTGCATAAAATGGTAACAAGTACCACTCTGGTACAATATGAGCTGGGGTTACTAACGGGTTCGCTTCTATATAATTGTCTGCATGTCCAAGAATGTTTGGAGAGTAAAATACAAAGAAGGCAAATACAATCATAAATAAAAGTAATGCAAATAAATCTTTAATTACTATGTATGGATGGAAAGGCACAGTATCTTTTGAGGGCTTTTGAATATCTATACC
>LULH01000161.1_pt1 | contig 24665 bp, 34 predicted proteins | sample 728201 | NCBI WGS metagenome assembly LULH01 (sample SAMN03860294, study PRJNA289734) | marine metagenome | biome: seawater column; feature: ocean; material: water; isolation source: Red Sea water column Station 169 - depth 100m | place: Saudi Arabia: Red Sea | collected 2011-10-15 | depth 100 m
TATATATATACATATATATATATCATTCACCACGCACAACTATGAAAAAAAATCATTTGACCAACCTATCCCACTTGTCCGAAGGCGATATGAAGGAGATGCTCCAGCTTCAGGAGCGTCTTGATTTTTTAAAACAGCAGGATAAGTGCCGGGACTCCTTCATGGACTATATCCGGTACATCTGGCCTGAGTTCATTGAGGGTGAACACCACCGTGTTATCGCGGATCGCATGACAGCTGTCGCCAAAGGTGAGTTAAAAAGGCTGATTGTCAACATGCCACCCCGTCATACGAAGTCTGAGTTCGCCTCGATCTACTTTCCATCGTGGATGATGGGACTCCAGCCCAAGCTCAAAATTATGCAGACCACCCACACAGCGGATTTATCCATAAATTTTGGTCGAAAGGTAAGGAACCTTATGGATACGGAGGAATATAAGCGTATTTTTTCAGACGTTAACCTCGCTGCTGACTCGAAGAGTGCGGGTAAGTGGCAAACAGCCAAGGGTGGGGAGTATTTTGCGGCGGGTGTAGGCGGTGCAATCGCGGGACGGGGCGCGGATGTGCTGATTATTGACGATCCGCACTCTGAGCAGGACGCAATGAGCATGAATCTGCTGGATTCATGCTACGAATGGTACACATCTGGACCCAGACAGCGACTTCAGCCTGGTGGAGCCATTGTAATTGTGATGACTCGGTGGTCTACGATGGATTTAACGGGCAGATTGTTGAATCGACAGACTGAAACCAACGCAGATCAGTGGGAGGTCATCGAATTACCTGCCATATTTGAAGATACCGACGAAGTTTTGTGGCCTGAGTTCTGGAAGAAGGAGGAATTGGAGAGCGTCAAGGCTTCGATCCCTGTTACCAAGTGGAATGCTCAGTATCGACTGGTGGAATATCTGGGATGATGACGATCCACCCGCCTGTCACTACATTATCCAGAGCTATGACACGGCATACAGCAAGAAAGAGACTGCGGATTACAGCGCGATCACCACATGGGGTGTATTTACCCCTGGCGAAGGTAAAGGGGACGCGATTATTCTGCTGGATGCGCAGAAAGGCCGATGGGATTTCCCTGAACTGAAGATGGTTGCGCAGGATCAGTACAATCAGTACAGACCTGACATGGTATTGATAGAGTCACAGGCAAGCGGGACTCCTTTGACCCATGAATTGAGGGCCATGGGGATTCCTGTGGTGAATTACAGGCCGAGTCGAGGGAATGACAAGATGACTCGCGTTCATGCGGTGAGTCCTGTGTTTGAGGCTGGAATGGTTTGGGCGCCTGACCGTGTGTTCGCTGATGAAGTCATCGAAGAGTGTGCGGCTTTTCCGTTTGCACCAAATGATGATTATGTGGATACTACGACTCAGGCAATTTTAAGATTCAGGCAAGGTAATTTCATTAACCTTCATTCTGACGAGGCTGAAGAGGAGATATACCGAGTCAAGCGCGCATATTATTGAGGAGAATTCTCATGGCCACACCAGATAAATCTTTGTTTAAAGAAAAAACCCAAAGAGAAAAAGACCAGGAAATGATTTCTGGTATTGGCGCTAAAGCGGCAATGGATGCTGGGATAAGTAAAAATGCAAGGGCAAAGCTGGATAGAAGCAGCCCTGCGATCAAGGATGCAATCAAAAGACGTAACCTTGCGCAAAAACAACTTGATGAAAGAAAAGCAAAGAAAGACGCCAAGACAAACACTGTTAACTATTCCGATGCAACAAAGCCAAAGAAAACAACCCCAGAAAAGAAACCCGCCAAGAAGGGCTTGTTTGGCGAAGGCGATGCAAAGACCCGTAATGGTAAAGCCAATGTAAGCAGAAAGCAGTTAGATGCTTTTGGCGGTACGTTGACTCAGTACATGAACCAGTGGAACAAATCTGGCAAAAGACCTACTAAAGTTTCTAAAGATGCATCTGGCTCTGGAACAAAGACTGATGCGCCTGCAAAGAAGACTTTCCGTCAAAGACGCGCAGCTAATCTAAAAGCCAAGATCGCAGATGAGAATGTTGGTGAGGGAAGGAAGCGCAGGCTCAAGCGTAGGCTTGGCCGTGTTGAAAGAAGAATGGCCCAGGGTAAGGCAGGCGGCGGCATGATGAAGTCCAAGATGTCATCCAAGGGTGGCAAGATGGGCGGTAAGATGGTTCGTGGCTACAAAGATGGCGATGAAGTAAAGAAAACAGAAAACAAAAAAGTTCGTTATGTTCTTAAAGAACGTAAGGACGAAGATAAGCCAGGAAGTCGTCAGGGCGGCAAGCCAGTGCCTAAAGACAACAAAGGATTAGCCAAGCTTCCTAAAAAGATACGCAACAAGATGGGATACAAAGCTACAGGCGGCATGATGGCCAAGAAAGGTTATTCCAAAGGTGGTGCAGTCAAGAAGAAATCCAAGCCTCGCGGAGTTGGTGTTGCGCTTCGTGGTTACGGCAAGGCAATGAGGTAACCCTGATGAAAAAACCTGTAAAATTAAAAGAAGGTAAGTTTCTAGAAAAAAAGAAACCTAAAAAGTCTGAGGGTCTAAGAAAAATTATTTCTTCTGCCAGGACTAAAATACAGGATATGACTAATACTAATCCTGAAAGGGCAGTAACCAAGACCGGAGAAAAGTCTAAAGGCAGAATAGAGCATGGAGGAAAGCTTACCCATTTGATGGGTCCATCTCACATCAAAATTGAGGGTAACAGAAGAGAGATTGCTGGCGCAGCAAAAGCAATAGCGCCTGCTGCTTTAGTTGGAGCTGGAGTTGGAGCCTCTTTGGCTGACAAAGATTCTGATAAAAAGAAAAGAACTCAAGCTGATCGAAAGAAATCCAGAACAGGAAGATTAACTACCGCTCAACAGAAGAAAATAGATAATGCTGAAAGAAAGGCAGCATTTGACAAAGCGTTTAGTAAAGCAAGAAGGGCTGGAAAGTCTGACTTTATGTTCAGAGGAAAGAAATACACCACAGACATTAAGACCGATGATCCTGGTAAAGTATCAAGGGTTGTTAAAAAAGCTGGCGGTGGAATGATGAAGAAGAAAGGCTATGCCAAGGGTGGTGCTGCTCGTAAAAGCAAACCCCGTGGCGTAGGAGCTGCACTGCGTGGTTATGGAAGAGCATTAAGATAGCCAATGTCTAAGGACTGGATACAGGGCGCGATCAAGAAACCAGGCGCATTAAAACAACAGCTTGGCGTGCCGAAAGATGAAAAGATTCCAGCGAAGAAGTTAAACGCTGCGGCTAAGAAGGGAGGAAAACTTGGCCAACGCGCTCGTCTAGCTAAGACGCTTCGCGGATTTAAGGATGGGGGAGTAGTCACCAAATGGGAGAAAAAGTGGGGATAAAATAATTGCCGTACCTCCAAAGCAACATTCCGCATTTCAAGGCGTGGGTGAGAAGGGAATACACAGTCAATCACGAAAGATACCATGGCGAGTTTTTACACGCGATGGTGATTGCTGTTACCACGATGCCCACTCGTTGTTTAAGCTTTCAGGTAATCTTTACTGGCTGTGAAGCCGATGGTGAAGATGACCCGAATGTGCATGGTGGTGCGATGTGGGCGCGAATGCCCATCACTGCATTAGTTGGCGATACTCCTTTTGAAGAATGGCCTATCCCTATGGCTGTGCATGATGCCCAGCCGTGGGACTGTTCCTCACACCATCATGCTGTTTATGTTTTGGATCGAGCCACACCGTGTCCCTGGCTGGCTAAGATCGATGGTGAAATGTATCCAGCCAAGTATCTGTTTACGGTGGACTATGCCGAGAATGAAATTGCAGATGATCCTGCACAGCACAAGCAGTCACATGTACTTGAGCTCCTAGATGCAGGCCCGTGGACGGGAAATATTGTGGCATTACCAAACAATCGGGTGAGGGTGACACACCCAGCCTGGTTTGAAACCGGAGAAGGCGCGCCAGACTTCAAACCTTCACAACATATTCATTACAGTAAATCGGACTTGGATTATACGTTGGATGTCAATAGAATATTTGACAACCTGTACGCAGACAAAGAGTAAGCCATGGCTATTGAAAGAGGCGTTGATGATATCGACATAGAGGAGCTAGGCATCGAGGACAACTCCAAGGAGATTGTTGTTGGTGAAGAAGTCTCTTCTGACGAAATAATTGATAGCATGGGTGAAGATGACATCCAAACCCTTGATGACGGGACGATGGTTTTTGGTGTGGAGGATGAAGCCGTACCCAATATGATGGGCGACTTCAACCAGAACCTAGCTGAGATAATGGATGACCAGGATCTGGGCAAGATCTTCAGTGATTGCATGGCTGATGTTCAGGATGACATCTCATCCAGAAAAGAATGGATGGACCAGTACAAGGAAGGTCTTGAGTTCCTCGGTATGAAGTTCGAGGACCGCACTGAACCTTTCGAGGGCGCATCAGGTGTTATCCACCCTCTACTCGCTGAATCAGTCACCCAGTTTCAGGCACAAGCCTACAAGGAAATGTTGCCCCCTGGTGGTCCGGTCAAAACTCAAACAGTTGGTTTGGGTACGCCACAAACTGATTTACAGGCAGCGCGTGTACAGGAATACATGAATTATATGCTGACTCAGGAGATGAAAGAGTACGATCCTGAGACAGACCAGTTGTTGTTTTATCTCCCCTTATCGGGAAGTGCGTTTCGCAAAGTTCACTTTGACCAGTCATTAAGCCGTCCGGTTTCAAGATTCATACCTTCTGAAAAGCTAATTGTTCCATATGGAACATCCAGTCTGGATAGTGCGGTAAGAATCACTCATGTCATTGACATGCCGACCAATGAAGTCAAGAAGCTTCAGCTTTCAGGGTTTTACAAAAAGACCCCGATGTCCGGCAAAGGCACAGGTGTAGAGGGTTACGATGAAGTTGATGAAGAGATTGATGAACTTCAAGGTGTCAAGCCCTCCGGTTCTACAGACTATGAAGCAGAACTTTATGAGATGCACATTGAACTGGATATCCCTGGCTTTGAAGACGTAGACGCACAGGGAGAAGAGACCGGAATCAAGTTGCCGTATATTGTGACGTTATATCCGAAAGAGTCTTCAGTATTATCTATTCGCAGGAATTACCTTCAAGCTGACCCAATGCGCAGGCGCATTGATTACTTTGTTCATTACAAGTTTCTACCAGGTGTCGGTTTCTATGGGTTTGGTTTAACCCATATGATTGGGGGTTTGTCCAGAGCCTCGACATCTATCTTACGGCAGTTGATCGATGCGGGTACTCTGGCAAACCTACCAGCTGGTTTTAAAGCCAGAGGTATCAGGATACGCGATGACGATACGCCATTGCAACCAGGGGAATTCAGGGACATGGACGCTCCTGGTGGCTCACTGCGCGATGCGTTACTGCCATTACCGTTCAAAGAACCAAGCGGCACACTGCTTTCTCTTCTAGGTATGCTGGTCGATGCAGGCAAACGCTTTGCCTCGATTGGTGATATGCAGGTCGGTGATGGCAATCAGGAAGCGCCTGTAGGTACAACTATAGCCCTGCTTGAGCGCGGTAGTCGTGTGATGAGTGCAATCCACAAACGCATGCATTATTCACAGCGTATAGAGTTCAACCTGTTGGCACGGGTATTCAGGGACTCGCCTATCAAGGCATACCCCTACATGATAGCCAATGGACAGCAACAGCTGATGGCAACTGACTTTGATGATCGCATAGACATCATTCCTGTCAGTGATCCTAATATATTTTCAATGAGCCAGCGTGTGATGCTGGCACAGGAAATGTTACAGATGGTTCAGTCGAACCCTCAGATACATGGCCCAATGGGTATACACAATGCGTATCGCAGGATGTATGAGGCAATGGGAGTTCAGCAGGTAGATCAGTTATTACCTCCTCCTCCTCAGCCACAACCTACGCCACCCTCGATGGAAAACGCCATGATGCTTCAGGGCCAACCTGCGCAGGCATTTGAGAATCAGGATCATGACGCACACATTGCGGTGCATTTGTCGTTTTATCAGAGCTCGGTTGCTCAAACCAATCCGCAGATACTGGCTTTGATTCAAGGTCATATCTATCAGCACGTTGATTTCAAGGCAAGAGAGATGGCTATGCAAGATCCTGAGATTATGCAAATGCAACAGCAAATGCAGATGATGCAGCAGCAAGCCATGCAAGACCCCGCCATGCAACAACAAATGCAAATGATGCAACAACAGATGGCTCCGATTCTTGAAGACAAGGTCGCTCAGATAAGTTCTGAAATACTTAATGATCTGGCTCCTCAGTTTAAGATACAAAACGAAGACCCACTGGTCGAGTTGAGAAGAGAAGAGCTTGATATCAAGGCAGCTGATGTAGAGCGTAAAGCTGATGAAGCAGAGCAACGCATTGATATTGAACAGGAACGACTAGATCGAAACATGGACATGGCAGAAGATCGTTTGAAAACTCAGGTTGATATTGCTGACATGAAGAACGATACTGCGCAAGATAGGATTAATTTACAGCGTGAGGCCCAGATGGCCAAGACCGCAGAAAATATAGCCAAAGACTTTTTTGGGAGAAATTAAATGAGCAGCGTAAGACAGAAGCGCGCAGAAGTTCACAAAGCCGAAGCACGAGAAGCTGAGAGGTTAAGAGTCCAAGGTGGCGACATTAGTGAAAAAATTGAGAAACTGGTTGAGGAGGTTGAAGCAACCCCGATTCCAGAAGAAAAGGTAGAAGCCAAAGCTCCAGTTAAAAAGAAAGCCAAGAAGAAGGCTGCTCCAAAAGCCAAGGCTGCAAAGAAATCCACATAGGAGGATCGAATGAATCCAATCAAACGTCAGACTTCGTTTCCACAGCCTACAGTTTCTGATAGCAAAGTCAGCATAAAAGACCAAGGCACAGTTAATTTTGCCAAGACAGAAGACGTTGCTAATCCTGGCCCACCTAAGCCTTTTGGCGCGGGTGAGATGCGTGGTGGCGGTGCAGCAATACGAGGCAAGAAGTTCGCAGGAATTTTCTAGAAAATGAGTGGCGCTTATGGTGGTTGGATAAGGCAACAAAGTATGCCTAGCGGCCAATTTGACCAACAAATGAGGCTACCAGGTGGTCCCTCGTATGAAGATATGAGGTTTACAGGTGTGGCTAGACCCCAAGGTGGGTTTGGACTAAGAGGCGATACTGGCCCTGAAATGTTTCGTGATCGACTCACTGGCGAACTAGTAACTAAAGAACAAGTTGATTCTTTAGGAGGAATGCAAACACTTTTAAGTCCAAGACAGAAAACAAGGGTTTTAGAAAACGATCGAGCTAATCTTCTTAATATGCAAGCAGCGCAAGAAAGAGCAGCAATACAACCAATCCGAGACAGAAGAGCGAGACATGAAGGGAGCATGGATGTACATCTAGCCCCACCAACAAGACCTGGTGGCATGGAGAATCTTTCTGGTTCTTTGGGTGGTCAAATTAGACCCAGCCCATATTCTGCTCCGCAAATGCCACAAATGGGCGGTGGATTCGGTGGCGGTCAAGGCATGCAGCAGTTTATGCAGTTCATGCAAACCATGATGCAAATGTTTCAACAGTTGCAAGGTGGTGGTGGGCGAGGCATGGGCGGTGGGTTTCAAGGACAAATGCGTCCTAGACCTCAGACTTATGGCCGTTCTCCCTATGGAGGTTATTAAAATTTATGAGAATTAACATACCAGGGATGGAGATGATTAATATCGATGAAATCATCGAAAGAGCTCCTCGCCCTAAAGGTCGTAAGATTAATGTAACTCCTAGGAAAAAAACAAAAGCAGCTGTTAAGCCAAAGGCTAAAATAAAGCCCAAGGCTAAACCTAAGCGTAAGCCAAGAAGAATCTCAACTCCTAGGGCTTTTGGCGAAGAAATTAATTTAGAAAATATTAATTTACCAGAGATAGGAAACATTCTTCCTAGACCGCCTAAACCGCCTGTAATAGAACCTAAAGGCAAGCCTCCTGTATCTAAAAGACCTCGTCCCACTCTTGTAGATACTACGCCAAAACCAAAAGCGCCTAGTATTCCATCTAGCAAAGACGTTGAAAGAATAATTGCCGATCTGGGTATAGAAATACCAGAAGTAATTAACATCCCTGGTGTTGGGCAGATTCAATTGCCAACGCCGCAAAGTCCAGGGTCTGTACCGCAGAAAACACCGCCTGCAAAAACAATTATAAAAGATGAATTTCCTAATCCATTTGCTAATGAAACCGATCCAAACCTTAGTGAATTAGATAGATTGAAAAATCGATATGACAGGCTTACAGGAATGAGATTTTTTAGAGATCCTGGGCCAGAGCATTTTAATAAAATAAAAGAACTTGCCCAGCAGATTTATGGTCTAGACAATACTTTTGAAAGCCCGTTCTTGCAAACAAAAACAAGTACATTTGAGGAAACAAGTCAAGGCCCATTTAAACGCGAAGACAATGTAGTTATAGATACTCAACCTGTAGACACTCAGCCTGTAGAGACTGAACCAACGCCTCCTCCTGCGCCGCCTGTTAACCCATTTGAGGGATTTGTTCCAAGAAACATAATAGGCCCGTCATTTGATCCAAAAGATGTAAGCGCACAGCGCCAAATGGTTGCTGATGCTAGAGCAAGAATGACCCCTGGCGCGAATATACAGGGCGGCGGTTATCTTACTTACGACAACCCCATGCTTGGCAACAAACAGACGCAGTTTGGTGGTTATGGCCAGCCAATGCCTACAGCGCCTCTAATGAATTATGCGGGACTATCCTCCCCCACAACCTACTCAACACCTGCTCCTGATCCAGATAAAGAAATAATTAGATAAATGGACTCAGTTGCATTGGCTTCTTATATCAATAAGAAGCTTAAACAATACGAACAAGGTCACATGGAGTATCTTGCTTCTGGTGGCGTAAAAGACATGGAGGAATACAAATTCGTCATGGGTGAGTTATCGATGCTTCGCACCCTGCGAGAAGACCTGCGAGAAGCATTGCACATACAAGGAGATGAAATCGATGAGTGAACCACAAGTGGACGCTCTCGCACAACCGTCTATAACAGACGCATACGTTAGCGAGGAAAGTCGGGTCTTAGACCCAGCCGTGTTAGATAAATCATTGATAGAAAGAATGCCAGAGCCTGCTGGGTGGAGGATCTTAGTTCTTCCATACAAGGGTAAAGGTGTGACAGAAGGCGGTATACAGCTTCTGGAATCTACAGTGGATAAAGAAAATCTAGCTACTTCAGTTTGTTATGTCATTAAGGTAGGCCCATTGGCTTATCAGGATGATTCTAAGTTTGGTGGTATTCCATGGTGTAAAAAAGGTGACTGGGTTCTTATTGGAAGATACGCAGGAGCTCGTTTTGCCTTGGAAGAAGATCATGAAGTTAGGATTATTAACGACGATGAAGTAATTGGAACAATCTTTGATCCAAATGATATTAAATCTGCATAGGTGAAAACATGGCTGAAGAAACATTAACTGAAGCTTTAGAAAAGCTGGATGACGAAAATATCCAAAGTGCTGCTCTTCCTGAATCAAGGAGGGTAGAAGAAGAAACATCTGAAGAAGTTGCAATCATTGATCTTGACGAAGATGACGTTAAGGACATTGAGCCAATTACGGAAGATGTTGTTAAAGAAGAGTTTGAACCCAAACCATCTATTGATGAAGAAGAGCTTTCTGAAACTGAAAAGAGAGCCAGAAAAGCTCAAGACAGAATCAATAAGGCAGTAGGTCAAGCTAAAGAATATCAGCGCAGAGAGTTGCAGGCTTTGCAATATGCAAAGGAGTTACAGGAAAAGAACCAACAACTCTCTGATCAGCTGCTTCATTCTCAAACCCAATCAACTGAACAGAACATGAAACTTCAGGAGGGTTATAAGGATGAGTTTGAGAACAGAGTTGAGACTCAGGCCGCAGCAGCCAAGAAAGCGTTAAAGACTGCTTACGAAGCTGGTGATGCTGAGACTATGGCTGAAGCACAACAAATGTTGGCTCAAGCAGAAGCGGATCGATCTGCTTTGAATCGATACAATCAAGAGCTTGAAGAATACAAAGTTCAATACCAGAACTGGGCTGAAGAGCAACAAGCTAGGCAAGAACAACAAGTTCAGCCTATGCAACAACCTGCACAAGAACCAGTCTATGAAGAGCCTTCCCCTAAAGCGCAGCAATGGGCTGAAGACAACGAATGGTTTGGAACAGACCAAGTCATGACTAATGTGGCGTTTGCCATACATCAGGAATTGACTGCGCAGGGCATTGACGCTGAGTCTGATGACTATTATAGTCAAATCGATAACCGTATGAGGGAAGAACTTCCTCATAAGTTTAATAACGCAGGAGACAATAAACCCGTCCAAACAGTAGTCTCCGGTACGCGCACGACAGGAAGTGGACGCAATCAAAATAATCGTAGGATTGAATTGAGTCCTAGCGAACAGCAACTTGCTAAAAAGCTAGGAGTACCGTTCAAAGAATACGCAAAACAAAAGATGAGGTTAGAAAGATCATGAGCGAAGAAACAGGAAAAGGATCTAATAGAACACCAAGGAATGCTTCTTCTCGGTCCACAGAGACTGCAAGAAAACCATGGACACCACCTCAAGTCTTAGAGACTCCTGAACCCCCGCCTGGTATGAAGTATAGATGGGTAAGAACGTCTATAAGAGGCGAAGATGATAAAACCAATGTTCACATGAGATTCCGTGAGGGATACGAACCCGTGAAACCAGAAGAAGTTGTTGGGTATGAATTGCCTACAATTGAAGATGGTAAGCATGCAGGCACTGTTGGCGTTGGTGGTTTGATTCTTTGCAAGATTCCAGAAGAAACGGTGGCAGAAAGGAATGCTCACTTCGAGCGTCAAACAGAAAACCAAATGAAAGCGGTTGATAATGACTTGATGCGAGAAGAGAATCCTGCAATGCCTATCTCTAGGGATAGAAAAACGCAGGTTTCATTTGGGAGTCCTAAAGCGTAGCTTTGGACATTATTTTGATTATGTTTACGGAGAAATAAAAGATGGCTAATAATGATGCCGCTTTTGGGATGCGTCCAACCAGGATGATAGGCGGTGCGCCTTACACTGGTGGACAAAGCCGTTACAGAATCGCCGCAAACTATGACACAAATATCTTTCAGGGTGACATGGTTGCCCAGGTTACCGGAGGTGGTGTAGAAGTACACGCCGATGGTGGTACTGTGCCTATAGTTGGTGTATTCAACGGTTGTTCATACACAGATCCCACAACTAGTGAGCAGGTTTTTAGTAATTACTATCCTGCTAGTACAAACGCTTCTGACATCATTGCATTTGTAATTGATGATCCGAATGTCGTTTATGAAATCCAAGCAGACGATACGTTCCCAGTGGCCGATTTGTTCGGCAACTTTGATATTGTCTACACTTCTTCTGGAAGCACCGTAACTGGTATTTCTGGAGCGGAACTGGATGTAGCAACTGGTGCAACTACAGCAGCCTTGCCTATAAAAGCGATTGATATCTCAACTGACCCTGAGAATTCAGACGTTGCTTCGGCAAATACAAATGTTTTAGTTGTTATTCAAAACTCAATATTCGGCCAAAAAGGCGCTGGATTAGCATAGGAGGCTAAATAATGGCTATTTCAAGAGCACAATTAGCCAAAGAGCTAGAGCCAGGTCTCAACGCTTTATTTGGTATGGAGTATGCGCGTTATGAAAACGAGCATGCAGAGATTTTTGAAACTGAGTCTTCAGACAGAGCGTTTGAAGAGGAAGTACTAATCGTTGGTTTCGGTAATGCTGAAGTCAAAACTGAAGGGCAGGGCGTGAACTACGACCAAGCTTCTGAAGGTTTTACTGCCAGATACACCCATGAAACCGTATCACTTGCATTTGCGCTTACAGAAGAGGCTGTAGAGGACAACCTTTATGACCGACTTGGCGCACGTTATACCAAGGCTTTGGCTAGAAGTATGGCGCACAGCAAGCAGGTTAAAGCTGCTAACGTATTGAATAATGCGTTTAGCTCAAGCTTTACTGGCGGTGACGGGGTTTCCCTGATCAACACAAGCCACCCACTAGCTGGTGGAGGCACGCTTGCTAATCGAGCATCTACAATGAGTGATCTTAATGAGACCTCATTAGAAAATGCTTTGATCAGCATTAGTACTTTTGTTGATGACAGAAACATGATCTTGGCCCTTCAGGGAACCAAGCTGATTGTTCCTCCTCAACTTCAGTTTGTTGCTGATCGATTGCTTGAAACACCTGGAAGGGTTGCTACAGCAGATAACGACATCAACGCTATCAGGAATATGGGTCTGCTACCGCAAGGTTATGCAGTCAACCATTTCTTGACAGACACTGATGCGTTTTTCATTCTGACTGACTGTCCTGATGGGTTTAAGCACTTTGAGCGTTCTCCAATATCCACCTCAATGGAAGGTGACTTTGATACTGGTAACGTGCGCTACAAAGCTAGAGAGCGATACAGTTTTGGATTCTCGAATCCACGCTGCGTATTCGGTTCTCAAGGAGCTTAAAGCAGATAGGGGGCTTTATGCCCCCTTTATTACTGGGATACATTAGCCCTAGCGACTGGCCCAGCAGACGCTTACGAAGACTCTAGGGCGAAACCTTTCGTAAGGAGGAAACCTGATGGCTCAGACAACTTTTACTGGCCCAATTCGATCCTTGTCTGGCGTTATTAGCGCAGGATACAACGGAGTTGTTAGCTTAACTGCTGATACCACTCTTACTGTCGCTGCCCACGCTGGAAGACCGTTACTTTGTAATGATGCAGATGGTAAGTTCACTCTTCCAAGCATTGTTGTAACGGAACCCACTGATAAGGGAGATCCAAACCAAACAGCCAATCTAGGAGCTCAGTTCACTTTTATAGTTGTAACTGCTGCAACTGATATGGATATTTTAACTGACGGCACTGACAAGTTTGTTGGTGGCGTTTACACTGGTGTCGATGACGCAACAGGCAAGACCTTTATATCTGGCGCATCTAACGATGTTATTACCCAGAACGGCTCTACAAAAGGCGGTTTGGCAGGAAGCATCATACGAGTGACTGCAATAGCAAGTGCTAAATATGCAGTAGAAGGTTTGATACTAGGTTCTGGTACTTTAGTTACTCCTTTTGCTGACGCTTAATATAGGAGCAAATTGATATGGCTACTCGTATCACGGGCAACGATGTAAAAACTGCAACAGTTACGGCTGATGGAGCATTAGTGGATCACCCTTGCAGATTGCGAGGGTTGATCGTTGCTGGTGGCAGTTCTGATGGCTCTGTTATCTTTTATGATAACGCTAGTGCAGCCAGCGGAACTGCGTTATTAACTCTTGGAGTTAACGCCAACACCAACGAAACATTGAACATACCAGACCAGGGTGTTTTTGCTTCTAATGGTGTATACGCAGATATCACTAATGTGGATCGTGTAACTATCTTTTTTTCATAGGAAAAAATTATGGCGACATCAGGGTCTAGAGACTTTGAACCAGACGTTGCGGAGTACATAGAAGAAGCGTTTGAGCGGTGCGGTCTTGAGTATCGAACAGGATACGATGGCATCACCGCTCGGCGTTCTTTGAATCTGTTGTTTGCTGACTGGGCTAATAGAGGCTTGAATCAGTGGACGATTACCAATACGGCTACTACGTTATCCAAGTCTGATCAATACATTGATCTAACATCAACAACAATTGATGTGTTAGATGTCATTGTAAGAAGAACTGAAAACAACGAAACAACTGACATTCAAATGAATCAGATTGGAAGATCTGAGTATTGGAATATACCCAGCAAAGATACAGAAGCCAGGCCAACCCAGTGGTTCTTGGATAAACAAATAACTCCCAGGCTTTACATATGGCCTGCTGCTGAAAACAGCACTGATCAATTGATTATAAACCGATTGGTTAGGATTGAAGATGCAGATGCTGGTGTTAATACAGTGGACATGCCTTTTAGGTTTTACCCCTGTTTAGCTGCTGGATTGTCTTATTACATAGCACTGAAGAAAGCGCCTGATCGAGTAACAATGCTCAAAGAATTCTATGAAGAAGAGTTTGCTAGAGCAGCGGATCAAGATCAAAGCAGGGCATCACTTACGATATCTCCTGGTCTTAGATCCAGGATAGCCTAATGGCTTATGCTACAGGTAAACACTCACTTGCCATATGCGACAGATGTGGGTTCAGGTATAAGTACACTCAGCTAAGAAAAGAATGGACTGGATTCTTTGTTTGTTCTGAATGTTATGAACCTAAAGAACCTCAACTTGATCCAGTTCCTCATGTTGCTGACCCAGAAGCATTACGCAATCCAAGAACCCAAGTTCCTTCATCTCTTGTAGCTGGAGAAGGAGTTGTCAGAACCATCGATGCTAATTCGATGATGACCACAACTGGTGATAGTATTGGTTCTGCGTTTAGCCTGGATGCAGCTACAGGGGAAGTAGGCACAGTAACAACAACTCAAAACGTACCTGTCAATATAGCTACACCAGACGGTGTTAGTGCTACTGCTAGGTTAGGTAGTGTTTCAGTTATTGCGAGTCCAGGAGTTGTTGTGACAGCAGCAGGTTTAGCAAGTACAGCTTCGCTTGGAACAGTATCAGTAACTGCAACGGTCACAACTTATACAGTGACTGTAGCTACAGGAACAAATTCTTATGGAACAGGCAACAAATTTTATATAGACGGATCAGTTAGTCCTACGTTAACTTTAACGGAAGGCCAAACATATAAATTTGACCAATCCGATAGCACTAATAGCACTCATCCACTAAGATTTTCTACTACGGCAAATGGAACGCATGGAGGAGGATCAGAATACACTACAGGAGTTACAACAAACGGCACACCAGGCAGTTCAGGAGCTTACACACAAATAACCGTAGCTTCTGGCGCACCGACATTATACTATTATTGTACTAACCATAGTGGAATGGGCGGTACAGCTAACACACCTTCATAAAAAATGACTTGGACACTATCAACTTTAAAAACAGCTGTAAAAGATTACTGCGAAACATCAGAAAGCACTTTCGATACACAGCTGACTACATTTATACAAGAAGCAGAAGAGCGAATATTAAAGAATGTTGAGCTTCCAGACTTCAGAAAGAATGTAACTGGTACATCAACAGCGAGTAGCACTTACCTGTCTACTCCAAGCGATTTTCTATCTCCTTACAGTTTAGCTGTAATATCAAGCAATGTTTACAGTTATCTATTATTTAAGCACGTTTCATTTATTAGGGATTACACAACTAACCCTTCAACCACTGGGCTACCAAAATATTATGCAGTGTTTGATGAAAACACTTTTATCCTGGCCCCAACTCCAGACAGTAGCTACACCTTTGAATTACATTACAAGCACAGACCTGCATCACTAACCGCAGGAGCTGACAGCGGAACAACCTGGTTATCTACCAACGCACCCGATGCATTGTTATATGGAACCTTGGTTGAAGCTGCTACGTTCTTAAAAGTTCCAGAAGAGGTTGCTCAGTACGAACAAAGGTTTGTTTCTGCAACAGCTGCATTGAAGAGGCTTGGAGAAGGTTACGGTGCTAGGGATGAATTCAGATATGACATTGCGAGATAAAATTAATTATGTTTGAGATAGCAGTTGAATCAAGAGCAGGAGATGTTGTGGTTAAGACAACAGAGAATCGAGGACTATCTCCTGAAGAGCTCGCAGAGAGAGCGGTAGAACAAATAGTTGGTATATCTGATTCTGTTGATCCTATTGTTAGGCAGCAAGCAGAAGCTTTTAAGAGTCGCATTTATCATGTAATTTTAGGTATCATTAAACAAGCGGTTAAAAGCGATAGAACAACGCTTATTAACGAATTTATTCAGCAAGGTCATTCAGACATTGCGGATATATTAAGGAGACTGTAATGGCTATTACGACAGCGATGTGTACTTCTTTTAAGTCTGAATTACTTCAAGGAATACACAATTTTCATAATGGTTCTGGTGGAGGAACGACTACCACAACAGGGACAGGCAATACGTTTAAAATTGCTTTGTTTACCAGTAGTGCAACTTTGTCTGCGTCTACCACAGCTTATGCAACCACTAACGAAGTTTCTGCTACAGGCACTAACTATACGGCTGGTGGTAATACGTTAACCAACGTAGACCCAACCACATCAGGTACAACTGCATTAACTGATTTTGCAGACACCACCTGGTCTAGTAGCTCGATTACTGCAAGAGGTTGCCTAATTTATAATTCCTCAACTACCGCAGGAACAGCTAACAGAGCAGTGTGTGCGTTAGACTTTGGTGCAGATAAGACATCGACAAGTGGTGATTTTACTATCCAGTTCCCAGCAGCGGATGCTAGTAACGCGATCATAAGAATCGCATAGGATACAGTGTGTGGCTGATGTCAAAGTTGCCTTTGATGGATGGAATTCGTCCTCTCATGGATGGGGTGACGGAACGTGGGGTAATGGCGAAGCAGTACCTGGAGCAACAGGGACTCTTGGCACAGTCACGGTTAACGGAGATACGAATGTTAGCGTCACAGGAGTGGCAGGAACGGGAACTCTCGGAACGGTTTCTGTATCCGGCGATGCGAGTGTTAGTGTATCTGGGGTATCAGGCACTGCAGTTACGGTTGATGAAGGCCAAGGTGTTGATGTATCCCCAACAGGAGTTAGCGCAACAGGCTCAACAGGCACTGTTAATGTTTGGGGGCTTATTGATGACAGCCAGACAGCGAATTGGGCAAGTATTGATGACAGCCAAACACCAGGCTGGTCAACTATTGATGACAGTCAAACACCAGATTGGAAAGAGGTAGCATAAATGGCAACTTACGTTAATGACCTAAGATTAAAAGAGATCGCCACTGGCGATGAATCGGGAACTTGGGGTACGAGTACAAATACGAATTTAGAGCTGATCGCAGAAAAATTCGGGACAGGATCGGAAGCTTTATCTGATGCCTCTACCGCGACCCTTACTATGGCCGATGGAGCTTCCGATGCCTTCCGTTCTATGGCTCTCACCCTTACAGGATCTCTTTCCCAGGCTTGTACAGTCACGTTAGCTCCAAATACTCTTTCTAACGTATGGGTGGTTCAAAACTCCGCTGGTGACACAGTTACATTAAGCCAAGGAACAGGCGCAAATGTAGTTATACCAAACGGCGGTATCAGGATGGTTGCTACAGACGGTGCAGGATCAGGTGCAGCGGTTACTGACGTCCTAGACGTATTAGGCGGCACAGGCAACGTAGGTCTGGGTAGTGGTGCGTTTGGCACAGGGCTTACTACAGGCACAGATAACGTAGCGATAGGTGATTCTGCTGGCGATGCGCTTACAAGCGGATCTGAAAACACGTTTGTCGGTGATAATGCGGGTGGAGCGACAACTACCGCAAGTTATAACACGGCAGTGGGTAGAAATGCTTTGCTTGTTAACTCTACTGGCGCATCTAATACCGCAGTTGGTAAAGGAGCTTTAGACGCTAACACAACGGGTAGTGACAATGTTGGTCTGGGAGCATTAGCACTTTCGGCTAACACCACCGCGTCAAACAATGTTGCCGTTGGAAGAAGTGCTTTAGCAGTCAACACCACAGGTGCAAACAACACAGCGGTGGGGTATAACGCACTTGATGCGAATACTACGGCTAGTGGTGGAACTGCTGTTGGGATGCAAGCGTTAAGTTCAAACACTACTGGTGCAGAAAATACCGCAGTCGGCATAAATGCTTTGTTTACTAATACGACAGGTACTGCAAATGTCGGTATCGGCTATCAAGCCTTATATACGAATAATGGCAATTATAACACCGCACTTGGATATAACGCTTTAGTTTCAAGCACCACAGGCTCAGACAACGTGGCTATGGGTTACAATACCCTAGATGCGAACACCACTGGTGCCAACAATACCGCTATTGGAACACAAGCATTAACCGGAAACACGACAGCTAGCAACAATACTGCGGTTGGAAAGAACGCTTTAAAGGTAAACTCCACGGGCGCAGACAACAACGCTTTTGGAGCAGAAGCTTTAGAAGCCAACACTACTGGTGGAGACAACAACGCTTTTGGCAAGCAAACTCTAACAGCCAACACGACAGGTTCAGGCAATACAGCTATGGGCCATGCCGCTCTCGATGCTAACACCACCGCAGATAATAACACTGCGTTTGGAAAGATTGCGCTAACAGATAACACTACAGGACATTCAAATGTCGCAATTGGTGTTGCTTCATTAGATGATAATACTACGGGCACAGGTAATGTAGGCGTTGGCATGAACTCATTAGGGCAAAATACAACAGCTTCAGGTAATACTGCTGTTGGTGACGAGGCATTAGCAGTTAACACCACAGGAACCGGTCTTGTTGCGGTTGGTAAAGATGCTTTGAAGAGTAACACCACTGCAAATAACAACACAGCAGTTGGTTATGATGCTTTAACGGCCAACACAACAGCCGCTCAGAATACTGCGGTGGGTTCTCAGGCACTGATAACTAACACCACGGGCGGTAATCTCACAGCCGTGGGCATGAATGCATTGTTCTCCAACTCTACAGCATCGAACAATGTTGCTGTGGGTTATGGCTCGATGGAAAACAATAGCACAGGCGCACAGAACACAGCGGTGGGAACAGAGGCGTTAAAAGCCAACACCACAGCCAGTAACAACACCGCGATGGGCTATCATTCTGGTAGCTATAACGTAGGTGTTGGTTATGCGGTAGGCGATGCGGTTAGTACGGCGCAATACTGTACATTTATTGGTGATGTGGTAGGTGACGCGGTTACTACTGGAGCTGGTAATACAGGGGTTGGTGGTGGCACTTTGAGTGCGTTAAGTACAGGTAGTTATAACACCGCAGTGGGCTATGCTAATTTTTCATCAGCAACAACGGCTTCAAATAACATCTGTGTTGGAGCTTTTTGTGGGGATCTCATTACCACTGGAGGAAACAATGTTCTTGTAGGGTTTGATACAGGTTCTTACAGCGTTAATTTAACAACGGGTAGTTACAATGTATTAGTGGGTAATTACTCCAGAGTAAGCGCAGACGGTGGAGAAGAGCAAATTGCTTTAGGCTATAACGTACAGTGTACAGGCAATGAAAACTTTACATTTGGAAGTGGCACAGATGACAGCAACATTGCTTTTGGTGCGACGACTATTACCGCTCCCTCAGATTTACGGCTTAAAGAAGACATTCAGGATGAAAAAGTAGGTCTTGAGTTTATAAACGGATTACGGCCTGTTACCTATCTTTGGAAAAAAGAAAAAGACATTCCTGAAGACATGGAAACTCATAAAGCTGGATCAGAAGAACGCATAATGAACGGCAAATATAATCACGGATTTGTTGCTCAAGAAGTTAAAGAGTTGATTGATAAAACGCCTGACCTAAAAGAAGGTTTTGATATGTGGTCTGAGTCTGGTAAAGATAAAAGGCAACGAATTGGTGAGGGTGCTTTAATGCCGATAATGGTAAAAGCCGTACAGCAGTTATCTGAAAAGGTAGATGAGTTAACTGAAAAACTTAACAACTGTAATTGCGAATAGGAGACAAAAGCAATGGCAATAAAGAAAACTTTAAATTCCGCAGTTCCGTATTCTGAGGATGGAAAGGTAACACGGTGGGAGCTTGAGATGCAGTACGAGCAAGGTACTGAAGGCAAAGCTGATTATTATACAAATACTAAAAGAGCTGTTATTCACGCTTTTGAAGTAAAAAATCTTCCTGACGGAGATGAAACAATTACTAATTTTACACCAAAAGCAGAAGGCGATTGGACTAAAAAAGAACTTGAAGATCTTTGCCCAATAGCTAGGTGGGACGCAATATTTGAAAGTCAGTACGATTCAGTTATTACAAATCCCCCTAAAGAAGCTGTTGCAAATCGTGAATTTGCGATACCTAGCTAATGGAGCAGCAGCACTACAATTTTCATACACTGCCAGCGGTATTTATGCTGGAGGCGAAGCTATCTGAAAGCATGGTAGGGACTCTTAACGATTACCTAGATAAGTTAATGGTAGATGAAAAACGTAAGAGTCATGCGGGTACGCTGGTCGGGCAGATAGCTCATGGTCAGCAGCTTACAATGGATCATCTTTGCAAAGAGCTAGAAGACTTTAACTGGACGATTCAGGGTTTGGCAATGGATTATGTAAAACAGTTCTGCGCCGCATCTGGCAACCAATTAAAAGGTAAAAGAGAGGTACTTACTGATGAGCTTTGGTCTGTTCATTCTTACGCTGGCGATTACAATCCCATACATGATCATGGTACTAAAACTATTATGGGAGTCTCCTGCACAACATGGACAAAAGTACCGCAACAAATCCTAGATCAGCCTACAGCGGGAAGCCCAGAGTACAGCCTATATAACTCTTCTGGTAATGCAGATGGTTGTTTGGCATTTAGCTATGGTCGTAATAGTTTATTAGATGTAGAGCGGTTAGCTCCCCCGCAGAGTTTTATTATTAAACCAGAAGTCGGGAAGTTTTTAATGTTCCCTAGCTGGTTGTCTCACATGGTTTATCCTTTCGAGGGTAAAGGTGAACGGCGCACAGTCGCTGCAAATTTAAATGTTTGGAAGGTAGCAGAAGATGGAACAAGACACTAAAGAAGTTGTAGATGCAGAAGTTGTAGAAGAGGCTGAAGTTGCTCAACTACCTCCTAATCCTGAGATGTTAAATACCAGGATGGACGAGCTTAGAGAACAGATTGCTCAAATAACGCAGGTTATTAACTCTAATCAAAAACAACTCGACACACATATGGCAGCGTTTAACTGGTATGCGCAACAACTAGAAGCGGTTACTCCGGAGCAAGAATAATGGATTTTGTTCTTAATATAATATCTGTAGTAACGGGTATTGTGTGTGCAGCATCGATCATATGTAGCCTTACTCCTACACCTAAAGATGATGCGTTGATTGGACGTCTATATAAGATCGTTGAGATCGCAGCGTTAAACATTGGTAAGGCAAAAGAAGGAGCTACAGCCACCCCAATCAAATTTGTAAAGAGGTCAGACTAATGGCTGCAAAAAAAGCCCAATCTAAAGTTTCAGATTCTCAACAGACGTTGAATGAGCTAAAAACGCATCAAAAAGAATGCACTTTAAGATACGAACGGATAGAAGAACGGTTGAATGAGGGTTCTGAAAAGTTTAAAAAACTAGAAATGATGATTTGGGGAGTGTATCCGTTTATGGTTGCGACTATAGTTGCAGCTAAGTTTCTATAGTTGTGAACTATGCCCTTACAAAAGTTTTTATTCAACCCAGGAATCAACAAAGAAGGAACCGCTTATACAGCTGAAGGAGGCTGGTTTGACGGTAATTTAGTTCGATTTCGTAAAGGACTACCAGAAAAAATAGGCGGGTGGGCTAAAAATTCTCTTAATGCTTATAAGGGAACAGGACGTAAACTTCACGCTTGGGTTAATCTTCAAGGCACAAAATTTCTAGGTGTAGGAACTCGTCTAAAACTTTATATTCAAGAGGGAGATGCTTTTAATGATATAACACCTCTTCGTTTAACTACGAGCGCAGGGGATGTTACTTTTTCAGCCAGTAATGGTTCTTCTACTATTACAGCAACAGACACGAACCACGGGGCAGTAGCAGGAGATTTCGTTACATTTAGCGGAGCTTCAAGTTTAGGCGGTAATGTAACCGCTGCTGTTCTTAATCAAGAATATGAAGTTCTTGCGGTTACTTCAGCTAACGCATATACGTTTACTGCGAAAGATACTTCAGGAACCACGGTCACTGCGAATGCTAGTGACAGTGGTAACGGTGGAAGTAGTGTAGTTGGTGCGTATCAAATTAATATTGGACTTGATACTTATGTTCAAGGTTCTGGCTGGGGGTCTGGTACTTGGGGCGGGGGTACGTTTGGATCTGTTAGTGCACTAAGTGCGTCTAGCCAGTTACGACTATGGTCTATTGATAATTTTGGTGAGGATATGCTTTCTTGTGTAAGAGCGGGAGGTATCTTCTTTTGGGATAATTCAGATACCGTTTCAGTTAGAGCTAAAGCGTTAGAAGATTTAACAAGTGTTAATTTACCGCCGACCGTGGGGCTTCAGGTACTTGTGTCAGATATAGACCGCCACGCTATTGTATTAGGAGCAGACCCTATTAATACTGACGGGACTGCACGCACGAGCGTTATAGACCCGTTACTCATTGCCTTTTGTGACCAAGAAAATATATTGGAATGGGAGCCCAAAAGTACTAATACGGCAGGATCTTTAAGACTTTCTTCAGGATCTCAAATTATAGGCGGTATAAGGGCACGTCAAGAAGTACTTATTTGGACAGATACCTCGTTATACAGTTTGCAGTTTATCGGCCCTCCGTTGACGTTCGGACTAAATCTAATTAACGAAGGGGTAGGATTGATCGGGCCTAACGCAGCTGTTAATTCTCCTGCCGGTATTTTCTGGATGGATCGTAAAGGTTTTTATGTATATAACGGCTCTGTGCAAAATATACCTTGTTCAGTACATAGTTATGTGTTTGACGATATTAACGAAGAACAAAATTTCCAGTTTTTTGGATTTTTAAACCGTCAATTTAATGAAGTAGGCTGGTTTTATAGCTCTAGTGATTCTAACTTACCTAACCGTTATGCTGTGTTTAACTATGTGGATAATGTTTGGTCTATAGGACAGTTAGATAGGACAGCATGGATCGATGAAGGAATAGAAAATAACCCTAGAGCCGCCGGTGCAGCGAGCAGCAGCTACTATATTTACGACCATGAAACTGGTAACGATGCAGACGGTTCTCCGATGACCAACGTATATATTGAGTCAGGAGACTTCGATATAGGAGAAGGAGAAGAGTTTCAGTTTATACGCCGTATGATACCAGACGTTAAATTTACAGGGACCGGTGGGTCTGGACAACAAATAAACACGGTGTTAAAGACTCGTAATTATCCTGGTGATTCTTTAGCAACAGATAGCACAAGCGCATTTACAGCAACTACTACGAAAATAGATATGCGAGCACGTGCAAGGCAAGCCGTAGTTCGTTTCGAATCTGATGATGATGCGGCTGAAGGTGTGCAACTAGGAGTAGGCTTTAGAGTCGGGGGTACTCGTTTAGATCTTCGTCCTAACGGTAGAAGATGAGCAAGATACTACAAGGGCGTTTACCCCTAGTTTCCCCGTACTATCAGCAGTTCGTTGATGTAAATACGTTCAATAGATTCGTTCGTATATTAGAACTTAGTTTAGATGCGGTTGATTTTGACGCAACACCTCAATACACCGCCGAAGAAATAGATGAGTTACAGTTTCCAACAGGAGAAGTAATCTGGAACTTAACAGAGGAAGTTCTTCAGGTTTGGTTAGGTACTCGTTGGGAATATCTTTCTACACCAGAAACTTCAGGATTAAGCGCAACCGCTACATTAGGAACTATACAAGTAATTGCAAGCGGTAATATAACGGTGGAGATTGACTAATGAGTGAGAAGTTAAGCGAGCATTTTACACTAGGTGAGTGTTGTAGAAGTGAAACAGCACAGCGGCATGGTATAGATAATACCGCTACTGGTGAGGAGCTAGAAAATTTAAAACGTGTTCTGGAGAATGTAATAGAACCAGTTAGAGTACATTATGGAATACCGTTTACTCTTAATAGCGGGTATCGATGCCAAGAATTAAACGCCGCAATAGGCTCGAGTTCTAACAGTCAGCACTGTAAAGGACAAGCAATAGATTTCGAAATTCCAGGAATACATAACGATAAAGTAGCTCGATGGATAATAGATAATTTGGACTATGACCAGTTGATTCTTGAGTTTTATGATGGAGTAGACCCTAACAGTGGTTGGATTCATGTTTCTTATGTGTCTGCTGGAGAAAATAGAAACCAAGCTCTGGTTTATCATGGCAAGCAATACACGCCGTTTGAATGAAAGGCACAATACTAGCCTTTATGTTAATTACCGTTATTGAGGGAAACGTAGCGCAAGGTTCAGATCAAATGTTGTTTAGAGATATCCATAGATGCCAGCAGTTCGCATATTGGATAGAGCACAATTGCAGGGACACCCGTTGTAGAGGTGGTATTAAACAGCATAATATAACCGCTTACTGCAAGCCAGTGATAACAGCAGCCAACCAAAAATTTTGGGATTGACTATGGTTAAAAAGTTACAAGAAAATTCTGTTTGGGCTAAATACGACATAGACCAAGACGGAACAGTTTCAGATGAAGAGCTGGAACGAGCGACACAGATGATTGAGTTAGACTTAAGAGAAGAGAAACAAGACTCTCAACGCAGAATAGCGTGGGTAGCGATGGCTTCCATGGTTTTATATTCCTTATTACCGTTGTTACCGTTTGTTCCAGAAGAACGACTTAGTACCCTTTCTTCTCTTTCGGATATGCTTTTTCTTTCACAAGCTTCTATTATAGGTTTGTATTTCGGCGCAACAGCCTATATGTCGCGTAAACCGTAGGGGTTTACTATGATTATTGAATCAGTCGCCGCTGCCGGTGCGATACTATCGACCATCTCAACGGCCATAAATAAGTTAAACGAGGTCGGTGATGGGGCTGCGAAAGCAGTTGAATTGATGCAAGGGTTTTCTGATGCGTTAGATTCTTTCGAACGCGATAAGAAAGACTCGGTTATTAATAACCT
>LULH01000070.1_pt1 | contig 24374 bp, 26 predicted proteins | sample 728201 | NCBI WGS metagenome assembly LULH01 (sample SAMN03860294, study PRJNA289734) | marine metagenome | biome: seawater column; feature: ocean; material: water; isolation source: Red Sea water column Station 169 - depth 100m | place: Saudi Arabia: Red Sea | collected 2011-10-15 | depth 100 m
CTGCACTATCTTCTTCAGTTACTATGGACTTAGGTATCACAGGTGGAGACATTGACAGATACGCTGATGGTGACACTAATGCTACAGGCTTTTCTGCTCCAACGGCTACAGCTAGAACTATAGTCGCAAGTGCAGATACTTTGGATATTAAAATCTTAGATGCAGCTTCGTCTGCAGGTAAGATCAGAGTATTCGCTGTATTATGTGATGTCGCAGGTATTGACGAAACTGATAGAAATACAGACTCACAACACGATACTGACGTATCATAATCTGTATAATTTTAAGGGGGGCTATATGTCCCCCTTATCATATTACCCCTTATAACATTTAGGAGATTTATGGCTACTTACGATTTAACAAAAAAAACTAAAGCTAGTACAGGACAAAGAATTATACATTTAGGTCCAGTTGATAATACTATGAGGGTTATTAAATTAGAAAAAAGACTTGATAATCAAGAAGAAAAATTAAACAAAATTTTAAACTTACTAGAAAATGGCAACAACTTACCTAACACTGACAAATAGTGTACTTAGAGAATTAAACGAAACAGAGTTAACCTCTAGTACGTTTAGTTCAAGTCGAGGTATACAAACTGCAATAAAAGATTTTATTAATAAAGGTATTCATGATATTTATAATGAAACAGGTGAGATACCATTATTATATTCAAGAACCACACAAGATTTAACTATTGGTGATAATGAGTATGATTTTCCTGCTGACTTTAGAAAAGCAGATATGGATTCATTTTCATTAAGACCAAAAGAATTAGTAACTAATGGTGAGTTTACATCTAATATAAATAGTTGGACAACTGGAGATGGATCACCATCATATACATCAAGTGGTAATGGCAGATTAAATTTAAATAGTGCAGCAGCTTATCAAGCTATTAATACCACAGTAAATAAAACTTATAGACTACAAGTTAGAGTTTTAAGTCCAAATAGTTCTAGCACTGCATTAATTGTAAGAGTTGGAACATCTGCAGGTGGAACACAAAATTTAAATACAACAAAAGCAGTAACTAATTTTAGAGAAGGTGATATATTACAAACAACATTTACTGCAACAGCACAAACTTCTTATATATACTTAGAAGCATCTAGTGTTCAATTAGATGTTGACTATGTTAGAATATCTAGAAGTGATATTGCAACTAGAAAATTATCATACATAACATACGATAGTTACTTACAAAGTCATAAACCAACTGATGATACAAATAACGAAGGTAACTATTCTGTGCCATTAAGAGTTTATATTTTACCAGATCATTCTGCATTTGGTGTAAGCCCAAGACCAAATACAAACGAATACACAGTAAGTTACGATTATTATACAACACATACAGATTTGTCTGCTCATGGTGATAATATGAGTTTACCTGACAGATTTAGAACTTTGATTGTAGATAGAGCTAAATACTATACATATATGTTAAGATCAGATCCACAACATGCACAATTAGCTGATAGAGACTTTCAAAGAAAACTTAGATTATTAAAAGTAGATTATGCAACTAAAAATGATTACATGAGAACTGATGTAATTGGTGAAAGTATTGCAACAAATATAGGAGGCAGAGTTAGCTAATGGCTATTAAAAAAGATACAGATAAAGTAACAGAAAAAAAGAATGGTATGAACATTACTGATAACATGAATGGTGAAAAACGTTCTAATGAAAAATTAAATACAATGACAGCAGATCTTTCTAAAAAAATGAGTATTGGGCAGATTAATAAATATATTAGTGCTTATAAATCTGGTGATCCTGTTAAAAATTTAATACCACCAAGTTTAACAAAAAAAGAATTAATACAATTAGAAAATTTAGCTAAAAAGAGAAATTAATAAACAATGCCAACAACAGATTTAATATCCCCATTTGTTGTAAGTTGTGCTGGTGGTTTAACATTGAACAAAGATGTGTTCTCTATGCAACCAGGTGAAGCATTAATCTTACAAAACTTTGAACCCGATATTAAGGGTGGATATAGACGTGTTAGTGGTACAGCTAGATATAATACTACAATTGTACCTGAAGGATCTAGTAATAGTAGCCTTGTAATAGACTGTTCTGTTATATTTAATGATCAAATAATTGTTGCAAGAGGTGGTGATATTCATAGAGGAACAACATCTGGAAGTTGGACATCTTTGACTACAGGACTTGGAACTTCAACTAGAGCTTATGATTTTGAAAAGTTTAATTTTGATGGAACTGATAAATTAATTATTGCAACAGGACACTCAGCTGCACAAATAATTAATACAAGTTATGCAGTTGATGTTGTAAATGCAACAGGTGGTGGTACAGCTCCTACAAATCCTAAATTTGTAAAAGCATTTCAAAACCATATGTTTTATGCTGGTGCAAGTAATTCACAAGAAGTTATATTTAGTGTCCCATTTGAAGAAGATAATTTTACAACAGGTAGTGGAGCAGGATCATTTAAAGTTGACTCTGCAGTTGTAGGATTAAAAGTATTTAGAAATGAATTAATTATATTTTGTGAAGATAGAATATATAAATTAACTGGAACAGCAAGTGCATCATTTGCTGTACAAGAAGTTACAAGAAATATTGGCTGTAGAGATGGTGGTAGTATTCAAGAGATTGGTGGTGATGTTATATTTTTAGCACCAGATGGATTAAGGACTATTGCAGGTACAGCAAGAATTGGTGACGTTGAACTTGGATCTATATCTAGACAAATACAATCTAGAATTGATGAAGTAACATTGGATAGAATATCATCTATAGTTATTAGAGGTAAATCTCAATATAGATTATTTTATCCTGTAACAGCAACAGGTCAATTATCATCAAAAGGAATTATAGGCGTATTAAAAAATAATCCTAATACAGGATCAATAGGATTTGAATATGCAGATATGGTTGGTATTAAACCTGCATGTACAGATTCAGATTTTATAAGTGCTGTTGAAACACAAGTATTTGGTGGATATGATGGTTACATTTATAAAATGGAAACAGGAAATACTTTTGCAACAGGTACAACTACAACAACAATACAAGCAGTATATAGATCTCCAGATATGGTGATGGGAGATCCAGGTCTAAGAAAATATATGCAAAGAGTTAATTTAAATTATGAAGGAGAAGGAACTTCTATTGATGCAAACTTAGCTCTTAGATATGATTATGATGATCAAAATACACCACAACCGTCAAAGATAGCATTACCTAGTGTAGGTGGTGCTGGACAATATGGAGCAGCAAAATATGGTAGTTCACTATATGATGCATCAGGTGTTCCGTTAGTAAGACAATCAGTAGAAGGCTCAGGATTTGCAGTAGCATTACAGATCGATGATCAAAATAGTGCAGACTCATTTTCAGTTAAAGGCTTTCAATTAGAATTTACCCCAGGAGGAAGAAGATAATGGCAGGCTATTCAGCTCGACAATCCAGCTTTACAACAGGTGATACTATCACCGCAGCTCATTCTAATGATGAGTTTAACCAAGTATTAGCTGCATTTAACGCAACTACAGGACACACGCATGATGGAACTGCGGGTGAAGGTGGTCCTGTTGGATCTATCAGAGATGCTGATAGTTTAAATAAAGTATTAGTTGATTCAACTAATAATCATTTAGAATTTTATGTAGAAGTATCTTCTTCTGCAGTACAACAATTAAGAATACAAGATGGTGCTATTGTACCTATAACAGATAATGATATTGATTTAGGAACTTCATCTCTTGAGTTTAAAGACAGTTATTTTGATGGCACAGTTACAACAGATGCTTTAGTAGCAGATACAGCTGATATTAATGCTGGATCTATTGATGGAGCAACACTTGGAACAAATAGTGCAATTACTCAAGCTGTAATTGATAATATTAATATTAATGGCACAACTATAGGTCATACATCTGATACAGATTTATTAACACTTACTAGTGGAGTATTAACAGTAGCTGGTGAATTAGATGCAACTAGTTTAGATATTTCTGGTGATGCAGATATTGATGGAACTTTAGAAGCTGATGCTATTACAGTTGATGGTGCAACTTTAACAGAATTTATAACTGATGCAGTTGGAGGAATGGTTTCTTCTAATACTGAAACAGGCATAACTGTTACATTTGAAGATGGAGATAATACTTTAGATTTTGCTTTAGGTTCTTCTCAAACTACAATATCATCATTATTAAATACAAGTTTAGTTGTCGGAAGAGATTCAGATAATGATATAGATTTTGCTACTGATAATACAATTTTATTTAGAACTGATGGTGCTGATCAAATTAAATTAGTTAATGGTGCTTTAGCTCCTGTAACAGATAATGATATTGATTTAGGAACTTCTTCTTTAGAATTTAAAGATGCATTTTTTGATGGAACAGTAACAGCAGATGCTTTTGCTGGACCTTTAACAGGTGATGTAACAGGAAATGTTTCTGGAACTGCAGCAACAGTAACAACTGCAGCCCAATCAAATATTACATCATTAGGAACTTTAACAACTTTAACTGTTGATAATGTTATTACTAATGGAGCTACAATTGGACATACTGATGATACTGATTTAATTACATTAGCAGATGGAATTGTTACAGTTGCAGGAGAAATTTCTGTAACAACATTAGATATTGGTGGAACTAACGTAAGTGCAACAGCAGCAGAAATTAATTTAATAGATGGTGATACTGCAAGAGGTACTACAGCAGTTGCAGACGCAGATGGTATTCTTCATAACGATGCTGGCACAATGAGAATGACTAGTGCTGCAACATTTAAAACATATTTTACAAGTGGAGTTTCTTCAGCAGCAGATGATTTAACAGCTGGTGATTCAGCAGTTAATCTTACAACATCTTCAGGAGACATTACAATTGACGCAGCAGCAAATGATTCAGATATTATATTTAAAGGTACAGATAATAGTTCTGATATTACTATGCTTACTCTTGATGGTAGTGAAGCAGGAGCAGCTACATTTAATAATAAAATTGTAGCAACAGAATTAGATATATCAGGTGATGTAGATGTAGATGGAACATTGGAAGCAGATGCAATTACACTTAATGGAACATCATTAGCTTCTTCTGCAACAACAGATACTACAAATGCATCAAATATTGGCTCAGGAACTTTAGCAGCAGCAAGAATGGCAGCAGCACAAACTGCTATTACTTCTTTACTTGCAACAGATATTAAAATTGGTGAAGATGATCAAACTAAAATAGATTTTGAAACAGCAGATGCTATTCATTTTTATGCTGGTAATCAAAATCAAATTAAACTTACAGATGGAGTATTAGCACCAGTTACAGATAATGATGTTGATTTAGGAACATCATCATTAGAATTTAAAAATGTTTATGTAGATGGTACAGTATTTGCTGATGCGTTAGGATTTGGTACAACAGTAATGACGCTACCAAGTGCTGATGGAAATGCAAATCAAATTTTAGTTACAGATGGATCTGGTGCTTTATCTTTTACAGATAACTCTGGTGGAACATCTTGGCAATCAGTTAAAACTTCTAATTATACAGCATCAGCTGGAGAGGGTATATTTGCAAATACAACAAGTGGATCATTTACAGTTACATTACCAGCATCACCTAGTTTAGGAGATGAAGTTTCAATTAAAGATTATGCAGGTACATTTGATACAAATGCACTTACAATAGGAAGAAATTCACAACCAATAGAAGGCGTAGCTGAAGACCTAACTGTCAGTGTAGAAAGAGCTGGTTTAACATTAGCATATTCTGATAGTACACAAGGTTGGCTATTGAAAGATAAATAATGGCTAAGTACAAGGATATTGGTGGTACAACCGTTGGGTTTAGAAACGGTGCAGAAGAGTATACATATCCATCTGGATTTGAAGGTTCAATTTATTATAATTCTGGTAATGGGCAATTTGAGTTCGTAGGTTTAGGAACTGGAAGTTGGAGCTCAGGTGGAAACTTAAATACAAAACGTTATGCTGCAGGAGGTGCAGGAGTACAAACTGCAGGAGCAATATTTGGCGGTGACGCAGATGGTGGTAGTCCTAGATATGGACTGCATGAACAATATGATGGTAGTTCTTGGACTGAAGCTGCAGATTTAAATCAAGAAGCAAGCTATAATGGAGGAACAGGTACTCAAACTGCTGCTTTAAAATTTGGAGGTTATAGTACTGCAAGACACGCAAATGCAGAAACATGGAATGGTTCAACATGGACAGAAGTCGGAGATTTAAACACCGCAAGATTTGGACATGCTAGTGTTGGACATACAAGCACATCTGCTTTTGCAGTAGGAGGTTCATCAGCAGCTTCTGGCACTGCAGCTATTGTTGAACAATGGGATGGAAGCAGTTGGACAGAAATAGCAGATATTAATAATGGTAGAGCATATTTTGGAGGTTCAGGACTTACTACAGCAGGTCTTGTTTTTGGTGGTGGTCCAGACACTGGAAATACTGAAACATGGAATGGTAGTTCTTGGACTGAAGTTGGAGATATGAATACAGATGAGAGATATGGTTTAGGAAGTGGTACACAAGGTACTAACACAGATGCATTAGGTTTTGGTGGTGGTTCTCCAAGTACTACTGTAAATACAGAATCATGGAATGGAACTGCTTGGACTGAATTAAATAATCTTTCAACAGCTAGAAGAAATATTACAGGTGTAGGATCACCAACTGCTGCTTTAGCTGTAGGTGGAGAACCGCCTATTTTAACAGCTACAGAAGAATGGACAATAGCTCACGCAACTAAAACAGTAACAACAAGTTAAAAAAATTATAATAAAAAGGAGGATAAACTATGGCATACAAATACAGTGTAAAAGAAAACTGGGGCAAAAATGCAAATGGTGATTCATTCATTCGTCATGAGGATAGAAAACAATTTACAATTGAAGGCTTTCCTGGCAATGTTTGGGTAACTGAGGACAATATATACGCTGACAGATGGATAGCTAGACATGGTGCAACGGTTAAAACTAAGTCGCAAGCACAAGCTATTGTTGATAGTGAAATTGATGATGCTCAAGACGCTTGGGACAATAACAATGTTGACGGCGAAACATCAGCTGAAAAAATTACAAGACTTGGCAATAAACCAACAGATATAACATTACCGTAGTAGAATCCTCATGGCAGAATACAAAGCTATACATGGAACTCTATTCCAGCATAAGACATCTGATCCGTTAGGAGCAGGTGTAGCTAATGGTACATGGTCTTCTGGTGGTAATTTGAATACAGCTAGATATACTGGTGGAGGTGCTGGTATTCAAACTGCAGCTTCGTTATTTGGTGGAGCTCCAGGAACAATAGCCAATCACGAATATTATGACGGCTCAGCTTGGTCAGAACAAACAGATGTAAACACAGGTAGATCCTCTGCGGGTTCAAGTGGAACTCAAACAGCTTCTATTTTAGCTGGTGGTTTTACAGATGCCAATGTTGATAGCACCGAAACATGGAATGGATCATCCTGGACAGAAGTATCAGAAATAAATACAGCAAGAAGAGGAATTAGTTCTCTTGGTCATACAAACACAGCTGCTCTAGCAGCAGGTGGATATACTACGACAGCAGTTAATAATACTGAAACTTGGAACGGAACAAGTTGGACAGAGATTACTGAAATAACAACAACTGGATATAGTGGTTCAGGATCTGGAACTTCAACAGAGGGTTTAATTTTAAACGTTCACCCTAGTTCGACAAATCAATATTGGAACGGAACTTCTTGGACAGAATTAGCAGATACAAATACATCTCACTCACCTAGCTCAGGAGCATCACAACAAGGAAGTTATACAGAAGCTTTAATTTTTGGAGGAACTCCTAATTTAGCAATAACAGAAGCATGGGATGGTTCTTCATGGACTGAAGTAAACGATTTAAATACAGGCAGAAGAGGACTGAGAGGAGCTGGTACATCAAATTTAGGGTTAGCGATGGGAGGAGGACCTCCAACAGTTGCAGCAACAGAAGAATTTACAGCAGGACAAATAACAGATGCAATAATAAATGAGGGACAATGTTTCTATCGTAGTGATACAGGAGATTTTAAAATTACATTAACACAATTTGGTACAGGTGCATGGGCTAGTGGTGGTAATTTAAATACTGCAAGAAATGATTTAGATGGTTCAGGAACACAAACAGCAGGACTTGCATGTGGAGGAAATCCTAATAAAGCTATAACAGAAGAATACAATGGAACAAGTTGGACTGAATCTGGAGATTTAAATACTGCTAGAAGAGCTTTAACAGCTTTTGGATTACAGACAGCAACTATAGCTGCTTTTGGTGGAGAAAATCCTTATAATAACCAAGTAGAACAATATGACGGATCTAGTTGGACTGAGATAGCTGAAGTTAATACAGCAGGAGGTGGCTCACCTGGTTCTTGTGGAACAACGACTGCAGGTTTAGTTTTTGGTAGAAGAAAAACTCCAGTTGCTACCAAAGGTGGAGACACAGAGACTTGGGACGGAAGTAGTTGGACTGAAGTTGGAGATTTAAACACTGCTAGATGGGCGATAGGTGGATTAGGAACTCAAACTGCTGCTTTAGCAGTTGGTGGAGCACCTCCTCATTATGCTAATACAGAAACTTGGGATGGAACTTCATGGACTGAAGTCGCTGATTTAAATACAGCTAGAAGTCAGGGAGGTGCAGCTGGAACTACAACAAGTGCTTTATATTTTGTTGGAGAAGCAAGTCCAGGACCTCAAAACGTAACAGAATCCTGGAATGGTTCTTCATGGACTGAAGTAGCTGATGCATCAGCTGGTGCTGGTAAAGTTGCAGACTCTGATAGTAGTTCTCTAAGTGCTTTTTTTGCTGGTGGAGATGGTCCTCCAGGTGGTGCAGTTGCAACAACAGAGGAATGGACTGTTCCTGAATCAGTAAGTAATTTAACAATAACGGATTAATATGACATACGGAAGTGGAAATAGTGGAGATTACAAAAAATTAAAAGGTCAGATGATACAAGTTACTGATACTGATCCAGTTGTATATGCAGGTGCTTGGTCTTCTGGTGGTGCTATGAATACAGCTAGATCAGAATTAGCAGGAGCAGGAATTCAAACTGCAGCTATAGCTTTTGGTGGATTAGTTTATCCCCCAAGAGTTGCAAATAATGAATTATATGATGGTAGTAGTTGGACTGAAGTTGGAGATTTAAATACAGCAAGATCAACTCACACAGGAATAGGTTTATCAACTGCGGCGTTAGCAGTAGGAGGTCAATCTCCAACAGCAGTGGTTGCTATTACTGAAAGTTGGGACGGTTCGTCATGGACTGAAGTTGGTGATTTAAATTCTGGTAGACAAAATATGACAGGTTCAGGAACAACACCAGCAGCATTAATTTTTGGTGGTAACGATGGATCAAATAGAGGTTATACAGAAACTTGGAATGGAAGTGCTTGGACTGAAGCAGGTGATTTAAACACAGCTAGATCAGATTTAGCAGGTGCTACAAATGGAACTACAACTGCTACACTAGCTTTTGGTGGTGGCACTAATCCAAAAGCACAAAATGAAAGTTGGAATGGTTCTGCATGGACAGAATTAGGAGATTTAAATACAGGTAGACAAAATTTAGGCGGAGGAGGTGTTCAAACAGCTGCTTTAGCATTTGCTGGAGAAACTGTTGCTATTACTGAAAGTTGGGATGGTTCTTCATGGACTGAAGTAGCAGACCTTTCAACAGCGAGATATGATTTAAATACTGGAGGTGGTGGAGCAAGTAATTTAGTAGCATTAGCTTTTGGAGGTAATGCACCAGGTGGTAAACAAACAGCAACAGAAGAATGGTCTTTTCCATCAACACCCGCAGTACAAGAAGGACAAATGTGGATTAAAACTGCAACAGGTACTAGTAGTGTTATGAAAGGATACGCGGCTCAAGGGACAGGTGCATGGGCATCGGGTGGAAATTTAAACACCGCAAGATATGGAGCAGGATCTGCAGGTATACAAACTGCAGCATTTGCTGCTGGAGGTGCAGATGCAACAGGTGTACTTGCTATTAATGAACAATACGATGGCTCAAGCTGGACAGAAGCTGCTGATTTAAATACAGCTCGTACTGGTCTTAGAGCATCAGGTTCAACAACTTCTTCAGTAGTTTTTGGTGGAACACCATCTGCTAAAAATGAAACAGAAACATGGAATGGTTCTAGTTGGACAGAAGTTGGTAATTTAAATACAGGTAGATTTGAAGGTGGATCTTCACAATCAGGAACTCAAACTGCAGCTCTATATTTTTGTGGTGCAGAACCTTCTAAATCAGATAAAACTGAAAGTTGGAATGGTAGTAGTTGGACAGAATTAGCAGAAACAAATGAAGTTAAAACTAAAGTTGCTGGTTTTGGAACACAAACATCAGGTATGGTTGCAGGTGGGCTTGTTCCTCCTCAAACAGCAAACGCAGAAACATGGAATGGAACAGCTTGGACTGAAGTAGGTAATTTAAATACTGGAAGATCAAATTTAGCAGGAGCAGGTTTTTCAAACTCTTACGGAATAGTTTTTGGTGGAGATGCTCCGCCAGATCCACAAGATACAGTTGAACAATGGAATGGAAGTAGTTGGACAGAGATAGCAGATTTAGCAACAGCTAGAAAAAATCTTAGTGGAGCAGGTTCAGGAGTAGCTGCCTTATGTATTGGTGGTGAAAACCCAGGCGGTAATCTTGCAAATGTAGAAGAATGGACTAATCCTTTTGAAACTAAAACAATAGGTACAGATTAATACTTGACTTTTTCCCTTAAAAGCAGTATAATATAAATAATAGGAGAAAATATGACAAGTGAAAAACGAAATATACAGGTATTAGCAAATACAGAATCAAAGTATTTAACTAATATATTAGATCAACAGGATGTTAAACAATTTAAAAAATTAATTCCTGAATTACAAGATACGTGGAAAAAGAAACAGGTATTTAGAACAGAAACAGAAATGAGATTTTCCGTATTATCTGATAATAAATATCCAACAAAAGCAGCTAAATATTGGCAATGTGTTAGAGAACAAAATACACACTTTGAAAACTTAATGCACCTATCATTTGATGCTAGAAAAAATGATGTTGAAATTGAAAAGTTAAAAGTAAAAATTAAAGAAGAAAAAAATAAATTAGAAAAAGAATTATTAAAAATAGAATTAGAAGAAAAAGTATATGGTAAAGCAAGTATGGAACTTGTAGCTAAACATAGAATGAGAGAAGTAGCTACATGGTCTAAACTTAAAAAAGAATTTCATGATGGATCTTTTGATGATAGAGATGTAAACACACATCAAGCAGAATCATATAAAATTAGATTAGAGCATCAAAAAGCAACATTAACACCAGGTTCATCTCAGCCAGAAGTATTTAATGTTTTAGGACAACTAAATACTTTAAATAGAGTAATGAAAGATGGTGAATTATTAAATGGATCTAAGAAGGAGAAAATTACTAGAAAATAATATATGAAATTTGACTTTATTTATCTAGGTCAAACAGTTCTAAAATACGAAACTCCTCTAGAAATATTTGTTGGACTTAACGAAATATACGAAAAAAGAAAAAAACAATTACCTAAAGCTAATAAACAATTAGTTGGTAAAATAGAAGATGAAGTATCTTTATTTTTTGATGGACCACCTAATAATAAAATACATTCACATAATTTTTTACCAAATGATATATTACAATGGTTTGATTCTATATTTAATCATTATCTTGCATGGAATAAAATAGGTGAAAATAAAAGACACATTAATTCAATATGGGTTAATGAAATGAAAGCACATGAATATAATCCTATACATATTCATCAAGGTAAATTGTTTACAGGCTTATCCTCGGTTATGATTATGAAATTACCAAGTGATACAGGTATAGAATATTCAGCACCTGATAAACCTATGAATGGTAGATTACAAATTATAGGTGCAGCTAATGGTCAGTTTGCTAAAACAGATTATTCACCTGAATGTAAAATAGGAGACTTTTATGTTTTTCCATATGATATGAGGCATTGTGTTTATCCTTATAATGGAACAAAAGAAAAACGTAGAACATTAGTTTGTAATGTAGATGTAGAACATAATCCAGTAACATCAAGAACAGCTGGAGGACAATTAGAATGATTATTAAAATGCCTAGATGGCAGTCCTACATAGCTACAACAACTTCACCTTTATTTACACCAGAGCAATGTCAAGATATTATAAATGCAGGTCACTCAGAAAAACCACAAGTAGCACAAGTAGGTATGGCTAAAGATAAACCAGGTGGTGGTGTTGATAAGAAAAAAAGAACAACAACTATATCTTGGATACCATTTAAAAAATTGCCAGAAATGTATTCAAAAGTAAATTATCAATTATCTTTAGTAAACTTAAATCATTTTGGTTTTGAAAATGTAGAAATAACAGAGCCTGCACAGTTTACAGAATATCCTAAAGGTGGATTTTATGATTGGCATATGGATTTAGATGTTAATGGTCAACACGAACCACCAGTTAGAAAAATATCTATGACGTGTTTATTATCTGATCCATCTACATTTACAGGTGGTGAATTAGAATTTACGGAAAAACATAAAATAAATAATCTTAAACAAGGGCAAGCTATATTCTTTGCATCATTTTTAAGACATAGAGTAGCTCCTGTAAAAAAAGGTATAAGAAGATCTTTAGTTATGTGGTTTGGAGGTCAACCATTTAAGTGAACCGAGAAATATTATTTCCCACTCCTATTTATTGGAAAGATTTACCTAACGCAAAAGAACTTAATAAGTATTTATTTAAACATATTAAGAATTGGTATAAAGAAGATATAAAAAAAGGTAGATCTACAGGAGAGTTTAAAACTAATTCAGGTTTTGGTTGGCATAGTTCAACTGATATGAATAATAAAAAAGAATATCGCCCTTTAATACAAGAACTGTTTAAAATGGCAGAAGAATGTAATAAAGATTATGGTATTCAGCCTAAGTTAGGTTTAGGTAATATGTGGGCAAATGTAAGTCCAACTTATTCTTATAATAAAACACATACACATCCTAACTCATTATGGTCAGGTGTATATTATATTAAAGTTCCTAAGAACTCTGGTAAATTATTTTTAGAAGATCCAAGACCAGGACCTAATACTTATATGCCTAGACGAATGGATAATTTACCAAAAGAACTATGGAGACTTATAGCTTATGAAGCAATAGAAGGTAGAATGGTATTTTTTCCATCATGGCAACCTCATGGTGTAGACATAAATATGAACACAGAAAAGGGTGAAAAAAATTGGCGTATATCTGTATCATATAATTTTATACAAGTATGAGTTTTAAGAAAAATAAGTATCAAGTTATACGTAATGCCATACCAAAAGAACTAGCTGACATAGCTTTTACTTATTTACAAATATCAGCAGAAGCAGATTATTGGATGATTAATAATCAAGTAACACATGAAAAAAATCCATTAGTAGGTAATTTTAAAGATAGACAAGTTCCAAATTCTTATGCAAAATATGGTGATAGATTAATGGAAACATTACTTGTTAAAGTTATACCTATTATGAAAGCTAAAACAGAATTAAATTTAATACCTACCTATTCATATACAAGATTATATAGAAAAGGTAATATATTAAAAAGACATAAAGATAGACCTAGTTGTGAAATATCAACTACACTTAATTTAGGTGGTGATAACTGGGATATATTTTTGGACCCAACAGGAACAAATAACGTAATAGATGAATATAAAAATATACATAAACCAAACGCACCCAAAGGAATTAAGATATCTTTAAAACCTGGAGATATGTTAATATACTCAGGATGCGAACTTGAACATTGGCGAGAACCATTTCAAGGTAATTTATGTGGGCAAGTATTTTTACACTATAATCACGCAAACGGTCCATATGCAAAAACTAATTTATATGATAAACGACCAATGCTTGGTATAGTAAAAAATGGCTAAAAAGAAACCACTGTTTGGTGTAAATAATTACACTAAAAGAACACAGAAAAAAAGACCAGGTCGACATGCAAAAAGACCAAACAAATCTAAAAAAAGGACAATGAAAAAATACAGAGGACAAGGTAGATAATGGCAACACCAGATGAAATAAAATTACAGAAGGGCACAATTGCACCTTCACAAACAGAACAAACTGGCTCTCAAAAAGCAGTTGCGTTAATAGATGATTTAATTACAAACGCTAGTTTACCTACTGGTACAACTATAAGCCCTACATTACAAAATGTAGGAACTAATGAACTAATGGCAACTAGTGGTCTTAGTGGAACTACAGCAGCAGCATTACCAACTGCTCCTACAGCTCCAACTATAGCTGCACCTAGCACTGTAACAGGAACTAGTATAACAGCTCCCACAGCACAAACTGCAGCTCAATACACAGCATCCCAAGCATTAAGTCAAGTGCCAACAATGGCAGCTGCAACAGGTACAGTATCTCAACCAATGACTGGAGTTACTGGAACAATTACATCAGATGCAACTGTACAGGGACAACTAGCAAGTTTACAAAGTGAAGTTGAAACTGCATTAGCATCTGGTAATCCTTTACCAGTATGGGCAAGAGGTGCTGCAAAAGCAACTAATGCTGCAATGGCTAATAGAGGTTTAAGTGCAAGTTCAATGGCTGCAGAAGCATTGGCTGAAGGTATTATGAATTCTGCTATACCAATAGCAAAAGCAGATGCTGATACTTACAAGCAAATGATATTTCAAAACTTGTCTAATAATCAACAAGCAGCAATTACAAACGCACAAGCATATCTACAAATGGATATGGCTAATCTTTCTAATAAACAACAAGCTAATTTACAAAATTTAAATACAAGACAAAACTTTATTTTATCAGATCAAGCTGCAGCTAATGCTGCGTTTCAATTTAATGCAACTAGTCAAAATCAAGTTAATCAATTTTATGATAAACTAAGTGCAACTATATCTGATCAAAATGCTGTTAGAATAGATGCAATGAAAAAATTTGCAGAAGCAGAGAAAGCAAAAGTAAATGCATTAAATGCTCAAAATACAGTTGCTGTTAATGAGGCAAATGCTAAAAGAGAAGATACAATAAATAGATTTAATGCACAATTAGAAAATCAAAGACAACAATTTAATGTTCAAAATCAAAGAGAGATAGATCAATCAAATGTTGTTTGGAGAAGAAGTATTAACACAGCAAATACAGCAGCTACAAATGCAGCTAATCAAGTTAATGCACAAAACTTATTAAACTTATCTAACTTTGGATTGTCAGCGTTATGGCAACAATGGAGAGATGAGGCATCATGGGTAAACACTTCTTCAGAAAATGTAGAAAACAGAAATCATAACTTAGCAATGGCAGCACTAGAAAGATCTGCAACTGTTGACTTACAAAATCAAGCATCTAAAGATGCAATGTATCAAATGATAGGTAAGTTTGGTTTTGATTTATTACTAGGATAAGGAGAATAAATGAGTATAAGTAAAATGTTTAAAGGTGCAGTATCAGGAGCAGCCGAGTGGGTTGGTGGTGCAATAGGTGGAGCTATTGGTGGATCAAAAGGTGCTGCTATTGGTAAAGAACTTGGAGGTGCACTAGGAGCTAAAATAAAAAGTTACGGTGGCGGAGGTGGAGAATTTACACCTATAAGCACACAGGTTGGTATGCAAAGTTATGGTGGTAAAATGCCAACGTTTGGTTTTAAAAGACCAGGAGAAGTAAGTACACCTAGAGTTGTTGATGCTGACACTTTAAATAAAATGTGGGAAGCTAGACTAACAACGTATATGGCAACTGCTGCTAAATTTGATAGAACAACAGAAGTATCAAAACTAATTAGGAGTTTAAAAGCATAATGAGAGAATTTGAAGAAGGCGTAGGCAATCCATTTGACACACCAGTACCTGGTCAAAGTTTAACAGACACTCCAGGTAATTATCCTTGGGAACATGCACCACTTATAACTGACCCTGAACAAGCTACAGAATTTATTTGGGATAGATTACATAAACCAGAATTTGCTGAACAAGTTATAGCTATGCTAGATGCAGGCATACCAGTAGAAGCTCTAGGTAGAGTTATATTATTTGGTGGATTTATGGAAGGTAAATTTAGTCCTGATGTAGCATTTATAATAGCACAACCTGTTATGGAAATGATTGCTTCAATGGGTATAGCATCTGGTATTAAAAAATTTAGAATGTCAATAAGTGATTTAACTAATAATAAACAAATGACAGAAATTATTAAAATTAAACAAGAGAAAGAAGAATTTGAAAAGATAGCTAAAGATGTTGGTAAAGATATTAAAAAAGTAAAAACAAAAGAAGCAGGTTTAATGGCTAAACCAGGGGAGGCAGAATAATGAGTGTGGCAAGAGGATTACTTACAGGATTTTTAGGTGGTGCAATAGCAGATAAAGAAGCTAAAGATAAAAATAAAGCAGAAGTATTAAAAACTGCTGCAAATAATTATTTAACTGACATATATCCAAAAACTGTTGAAGCAGAAAATACTAGAAAATCAAACTTTGAAATATTATCTTCAGCATATACACCAGAGTTTGCTAACGTAGCAGATGCATCTGGATTTACTATAGATAAAGTAGCTATGGACAGATTAGATAAATTAATGAAAAAAAATAAAATAGACAAGGCAAAATTAGAAGCAGCAAATTTTGGGACAACATATGAAGATAGATATAATGAAAGAGGTTTAACTTTTAATCAAAAATATAAACCTATATTTGAACAGATTGGTATAAAAGAAATAGGTGGTATGGGACCTTACACAGTTAAGAGTCAATTAGAAGGTGATGTTACTACTGATACTATGGCAGATACATCAAAAACAATCACTACACCTATGGAACAAAATGTAGATTTTAGTCCTATGCAATTATCTGAATTTTTAATACCTACACAATCAAATGTATTAATGAGTGAAAACGAATATGCTAAAGTTGCTATGAACTATCGTGGATTTGATCAATTTATAAAACCAAATCCTGATGATCCAGATGGAACCCCAATAATAGTAGGTTTAACTGGAAGTAATAGAGTTGAATATAATGCCTTAAGACAAGTTACTTATAGTGTATTACCAAATCTTAAAGTTGGTGATGATGGTAAAGCACAAATCAGTAGAGCTGTTGGTTTAGCTAGTGCACAATTAGACAGACAAACTGGGGATATTATATTTGGAAAACAAACAGCACAAGGTTATCAATCAGGCATGCTAGAAGTAACAGGTTCAGGTGATAATATAAAATACACAGGACAACTTACAGGTGCATTAAAAAATTTATCTGCCGTTGAGCAGAAACAGTATTTTCAACAGGGATTATCTGCATTATCAACTAGAGAAGAACAACAATATTTTGCTGAAACTTTTCCAGATAATGTAACATTTAATGATGGCACAAGTATAAAGGCATTTTTAAAAAGAGTGTCAGGATTAGATAAAATACAGAGACAAACTTTGGGGAACTAATGACTAAAGGTTTTTCACTTGGTGATTTTACAATAAATCAACAAGCAACAGATCAGTCTGCACCAAAAGGTTTTAATTTACAAGATTACAATCAAAATAAATTACCACCTAATACAGAGCAGATAAAAGAGGATCCTAATATAAATAACTTTATACCCATACAAAAAAATACTGATGGGTCATTAAAGTATACATTTGATAATATATATCAAAATAAACAGCTAGCTTCTGTAGCTAAAGATTATTATACAAACAGAGACAATAGAGATTATGATGATAAAGAGGCTATTGATAAATTTATAAGTGATAGAACCTGGAATCAGGCTAATACATATAACATGGGTAAAGAATTTTTATATGTAACTGGTGATAATTTTGGTGAGGATCAAAAAGCTAGACTATCTTATTTAACTAGATACTGGGCTGAATTACCTAATTTTTATGAAGAAGGTGGTTTAGGTATTAGTCAATTTTTTAAAAACGTGGGTATAGGTTTATTAGACCCAATTAATATAATAGGTGCTGGTGTTGGTGGGCAAGTAGCTAAACAAACTTTAAAAAAAGCTGGACAAGCTGTAATAAAAGAAACAGTTAAAAAAGGTGTTACTAAAAAAACAGTTGCTAAAGAAGTTTTAAATGATCCAGAACAACTTGCAAAATTATCTAAAGAAGCAAACAGATCTGCCTTACTAAAGGGTGCAGGATCTATGGCAGCTGTTGATGCTGCAGGTTTTGGTACTATTGATATTGCAGATCAAGTTGTAGAAAAAGAAATAGGTTTAAGAGAAACTTTAGATCCAATTAGAACAGGTACAGTAGCATTAACTGCAGGTGGCTTAGGATTTTTTGTAGGAGGTGCTGGTGGATATTTTGGTAATAAATTAATTAATTTAAGACTACAAAAAAATGCTGAATTAAAAACTAAAAATTTAAAAAACTTTAATAAAAAATCTCCTGATAATAAAAATAAATCTGAAGCAATTAATGGAGAATTAAATAAGTTTTCAGGACAAAATATAAGAACTAATTTGGCAGATCAGTGGGACTTTATTAAAACTTTACAAAAAGAAATAACTGGTGTTGGTGGAGATGTTGCTTCATTAAAAAAATTATATAAGTCTGGTGATTTTAAAGTTGACCCAATATTAGAACCATACTTTCAATTAAGAACTTTAGCAGCATCAGGAACTAGAGCACACAATTTTATTATGGATGGAGTATATCAGCCACCATCAGTTACAGCTAAATCAGCAAGTTATGTTAAAGGTAAAAGTAAAGGTCTTCATGAAATATTAAAACCATTTGATAAAAATAATGAAGTTAATGAATTTTTAGGATATATTGCATCTAAAAGAATGAATGCAATTGCTAAACGTAGACCAACTTTAGACAAAACCTTACCTATAAATAAAGCAACAAGACAAGAATTTATAGATTTTGCTGAGATGAATGCAAGTCAATTTAAAAAAAAGTATGGCTATGAGTTAACTAGAAAAAGTAATTTTAAAAATGCAATTAATAACTATAAACAATTTACTGATGATTTATTAGAATACCAAGTACAATCGGGATTAATTGCTAAAGCAGACGCTAAAAAAATATTAAAAGAAAATCCATTTTTTATACCTTTAACTAGAGATAAAACAGCTTCAGCTAGGGGAATAATATCAAAAGCAGGTGAACAAACTAGAAAGTTATTAGGATTAGCTAGACCTGGTGCTGTTAAATTAGCTAAAGCTAAACAAGAAGGTGATATAAACTTATATCAAAATTTAGTAACATATACTTATCAAACTGTTTTAGCTGGTGATAGAAATAGAGCTAAGATAGCTTTTTATAATATGATTAAAAAAGGTGAAAAATTAGGTAAATTTGAAAAAGATAGCATTGTTAAATTAGTTACAGGTAATCAAAGGGCAAGAATAGAAAATATACCAATAGAAAGAATTAAAAAAGCATATACTAATGCTGGTGCAAAATTTGATCCTACAAAAGATATACCCACAAGAACAGGTAAACCTAGAAAAGAATCTTTAGACAATTTAGATAGTTTAGATGTACTAACTTTTTCTAATACTTTTAAAAAAAGTGATGAGGCATCAGCTGATTTTGCAGACATTGTATACAGAAATGGTAAAGCTGAAGTTTATGAAATTATAGACCCCAATTTAGCAGAAGCATTTAAGGGATTAGGTGAAGCGGGCACACAAAGACTTATGAATTTATTTGGTGATGGAGGTTTCTTTAATATTTATGCAAGGTATGCATCAAGAGCAATTACATACTCACCACCGTTTGTTGCTTTTAACGTAATTAGAGATACACTTGCAGGCACAGTAAATTCTGCATTTGGTATTGTAAGTGGTGGAAAGGCAGGATTTATTCCAGGATTTAGCACTGCAAAAGGATATAAAGATGCTGTAATGCATACTCAAAAATATAAAGAGGCATTACTAAATGGTATGGGATACTCATCAAGAACAGAAGCAAAAGATTTAGAACCTAGAAATATAAAAGCATTAATAGAAGATGGAGCTAAATTAGGAATATCTGGACCAACTACAAAATATTATACAACAACTTTAAAACGATTACTGGCAAAACCTATTGGGCAAGGATGGAAAGGCTATAGAAATTTAGTTCAGTCTGCTGAATATGCAACAAGAATGGGAGAATTTCAATTAGCAAAAGCTGCAGGATTTAGTGATATAGGTGCTTCATTTGCTGGTAGAGAAGTTGCAACAGATTTTGGTATGCGAGGCTCTAGTGCTATTTTAAATGCTATAAATAGAAATACTATGTTTTTTAATGCAAGTATTCAAGGTTTATATAGAACAGGTAGAGTTTTATTTGAGCAACCTACAAGAGCTGCAGCTATAATTTCAACTACAATTGTTGCACCCGAAATAGCTCTTTATCATTTAAATGTAAAACACAAAGAATATGCAGCAGTTCCAGATCAAGTTAAACAATTAAATTATTTAATACCTAATTATACAACTGATGAAAATGGTAATAGAATTTTAGATCCTGAAGTACCATTTTATGCGATACCTAAACCTTATGATTTAGGAGTATTTGCTAACGTAGCTACAGGATTAATAGATGGTATGTACAAAAAAAGTGATGGTGTTACAGCTAAATATGTAGCTGAATCTTTTGCTTTAATATCACCAGGTTTGCCAATACCTTCTGGAATTAGACCATTTATAGAAACTATGTTTAATAAAAATTTTTATTCTGGTGCTCCAGTAATTGGCATATATGAACAAAGAAAAATAGGTGAATTGCAAATGAGACCATCTACAAGAAAAATTGCAAAAGAATTATCTACTGGTGCTAGTAATTTATTTAATTTTGTATTAGGTACACCCGATGGTGAAGTAAAACCATCTTTAAGTCCAATTCTTACAGATTATTTAATTGGTGCTTATTTAACAGGAATTTTTCAATATCCAATAGATATTTTAGATACAGCTTTAGAAAAAGTAACTAAAGAAAAGATACCAGGTGCAGGTAAGTCAGCTGTAAAAAGACAAGATGAATCAGATTTTTCTAGCTTTAAAAATGCAACTAGTATAGTTACAAGAAGATTTAAAGTAGTATCACCTATAAGAAATTCTAAATATCATAAAGAATGGCAAAAAATAATTAATAGAGCTAAAAAATTAAAACAAATTGATCCTACTCAAATGGATTTAAAAAAGAGAAATGATTCATTTTTAATTGGATTAGGTATAAGAACTTTAGAAAATTTAGATACAATAAAAAAACCAGCTGAAGATGAAGTATTAGTATTTTCTAAATTATCACCCATGTTATTAAAAATAGAAAAAAAATTAAATACTTCTAGAGCAGAGAGAACTGATATTAAAGCAAGACCTATATCTCCTGAGTTAAAAAGAAAACAAATTGATGCTTTATTAGCTGCAGAAAACGAAATGTTATCAGCGGTTGTAGAATCATTGGCAAGTGTAAAAGATTTAGATTATGTATTTACTCAAAATTTTACTGATAATGTTTCAGATTTAGGTGTAATAAAAGGTAGTTTATTTAGTCTTATATTTGGGGCTTCTGATAGATTTTTAGGCACAGGTTTAAGACAAGATACAGTTAAAAAAAATCCTTTAAGAAATAAATAATATGGCTAAGCAACCCAAAACAACTAGTGAACATATCATATCCTTATACGGATATATAACTGGGTTGCGAAGAGAAGTCAGCCAAATAAAAAATAATCACCTCAAACATATGCACCAAGATATAGATAGATTGCATTCTAAAGTAGATAAACTATTATATGCAATACTAGGAGGTCTAGGTGCGACAATACTAACATTACTAGGACTATTTACATAATGAACAAAAGACAGATAACAGATACAATAGTAATACATTGCACACAAACTCCAAAAGATATGGAAGTTGATGTAGAAAAAGTTACACAATGGCATAAAGATAGAGGGTTTGATACAATAGGTTATCACTATTTAATTAAAAGAGATGGCACATTACAAGTTGGAAGAGATGAAGATGTTGTAGGTGCTCATGCAGTAGCAGTTAATGGAACATCAATAGGTGTTGCATTAGTTGGCGGTGGTACAGCTGATATGGGTTGGGAAAATAATTTTAACTCAGAACAGTTTGATACACTTAAAAGTATAATATTAAGATTAAAAGACAAATACGATATAGAAAAAATAATAGGTCACTATCAAGTAGAGGCATCTAAAGAATGTCCTTCATTTGATGTGCCAGGATGGGTAATAGAAAATGGCTTGGTTTAGTTTAGCAAAGATGGCATTACAAGCTGGTGGCAAAATATATGCCAACAGACAAAAAGCAAAAGTAGCAATGTCCGATGCACAATTATTACATGCAGAAAGACAAGCCCGAGGTGAGGAGGCTTACCAGGGTAAATTATTAGAGGCAAGACAAAATGACTACAAGGATGAATTTGTTCTTGTGATTATTTCTGCCCCTATCATTGTATTAATGTGGGCAGTTATGTCAGACGATCCAGCAGCGATGGAGAAAGTAAAATTATTTTTTGAATACTTTCAGTCACTTCCGTCATGGTTCACCAATCTCTGGATTTTAGTAGTGGCTTCTATTTTTGGTATAAAAGGTACACAGATTTTCCGTAACGGGAAAAAATAATGTCTAAATCAGAATATCAAGATCTCATCGCTGAGTATAAAGAGCAGATTAGAATACTAAAGCAAGAAGTAGCTGAGCTACAAGATGCTGGTAAGTCTAAAGATTCTGCAAATAAAAGATCTTTACAACGATTAGAAAATATTACTGATGATTTAGAAAAAGCACAAGCTGAAATAAAGAGACTAACTCAACAATTGGAGGATAAAACCCATGAAAAAGATAATACAAAAAATAAAAGATCTTTGGAATAGATTTATTGATTGGTTCACTGCTGGCTTAGATAAATGAAAATAACCTTAGTGTTATTATTATGTTCCAGTGTTAGATTAGGATGTTTAGAACCTATACTTTATCCTGAAAAATTTGAGGATGAATATACATGTTTATTAAAAGGTTATAATGAATCAAAAAGATTATTAATAGATGCAGGCAAAGAAACTGTTAATACTAATGGTTTGTTTTATAAGTTTGATTGCATAGAAATTAAACCCGAAGAAAAAGATATATAATATGAGAACCCTCACAATATTATTTATATTACTATTTACAACATCTGCACACGCAGGTAGCACCCAATCAAATGTGAGTGGGTCAAATACTGCTATTGAAGGTGGATATACATCATCAACTACGTATGAATCAGGATCAAGTTCTAGTTCTACAACAAGTAATACAACAAATAGTAATATTAAATCTGCACCACCCTCAGCATATGCCCCAGGAGTAAACTCATCAGGTATTGATGTATGTTCTACGGGTGCAAGTATGGGAATACAAACATTTGGTTTAGGTGTATCAGGTGGTAAATCTTTTAGAGATGAGAATTGTGAAAGAATTAAACTATCAAGACAATTAGATAGCATGGGTATGAAAGTTGCAGCAGTTGCTTTATTATGCCAAGACCCTAGAGTATTTGAAGCTATGATTCATGCAGGTACTCCTTGTCCGTACCAAGGTAAAATTGGAAATGATGCAAATAAACTTTGGAAAAAATACGACAAGTTAAGACCAGATTATAATCAATATACTAAAGATTTAAAAGTTGTTAAAACTATAGACAAAAAGCATGATAAAATTACTATTGAAAAGCTGCCTAATACTAGCGTTAATAACAAGTCTAAGTAAAGCAGATCAAATAACAACAGGTAATTTATTACCCAACGCAGGTCAGGGTGCATCCAGTGCACAAAGTGTAGATAATAATATTGATAAAATAGGAAACTCTTATAATAATTTTACATCTAGTAACGCAACTAATTTTAGTTCAGAAGTAGAAGTTACAGGAACAGGAACATTATCTTATAGTGGAACTTTGTTAGATATTACAACAGGTAATGATACAACAAATCAAAATAAATTAGATAATGGCATTACATTACAAGGTAACACTATAGTACAAAACTGTGAATGGGCTAACTCATCATATGCTTGTGGTAACAGAGGATCTGGAAGAGACAGTTATAGTACTAAAATTCAAATATTAGATTCTAATAATTCTTTGTTATCCGAAACAAATCAGATTAGAAATAATGACGCAGGGTATGGCAGTACTGCATTTAAGTATACAGATACTTTGATATTTAATAATGTAGGTTCTAATAAATTTAACTGGGAATGGACAGGTATAGATGGTCAAGCTAATCCAGGTAATCTAGGTGGTCCTAATTTACTAGGCTGTCTCTTATA
>LULH01001016.1_pt1 | contig 22732 bp, 18 predicted proteins | sample 728201 | NCBI WGS metagenome assembly LULH01 (sample SAMN03860294, study PRJNA289734) | marine metagenome | biome: seawater column; feature: ocean; material: water; isolation source: Red Sea water column Station 169 - depth 100m | place: Saudi Arabia: Red Sea | collected 2011-10-15 | depth 100 m
GTATAGATCTTTTAACTCACGTCTTGTCATTGAAATAGTCCTCGTAGTGTACAACATCACCCCAGTTTTTACCTATCTCTGCGTCTACTTTATTAGGTACTTTTAATTCAACGCAGTCCCTCATAATCTCTATGGCTTTTTCACAATCTTTCTTATCGCTCACAGAAATGTTTAACTCATCGTGTACTTGAGTGTGGGCTAAGAACCCCTCCTTAGCTAAGTCAACCATGGCTTTTTTAGTCATGTCTGCTGCTGAACCCTGTATTAAACGGTTCATTGCTTTATAGGTGTAGGCTCTTTTCAATCTGCCGCCATATTCATCCATGGCGCGTTCTAACGGTAACGGCAGCTCCCTGCGGTCAAACGGTTCGTAAAGGTTGAATCGGCACTTACGGCCCAATAGTGTTTTAACAAAACCCCTGTTAGAACCCATACGAGCCGCAGAGTCGCGTAGGCCACGGATAAACGGTACACGCTCATGATACTGATCAAATAATATTTCAGCCTCCTCTGGGCTGATTCCTAGCTGAGTGGTTAGCTTATCTTTACCCATACCGTAGCTCAGTCCTAGGTTGATAATCTTAGCTTCCTTACGACTTATGTTAGCCATGTCTGCTACAATCTGGTGAAAATCTGCGTCATCATAGGCATACTCCAGAGCAGCTTCTTCCGCACCTTCCTGCTGAGTAAGGACAGAGTAGTGAACCGTGAGACGAGGTTCTTGTTGAGAGTAATCAAAACACCCCCAATGAAAATCTTGTTCCGGTATGAAAAGGCTGCGTATCAAGTTCCCGATCATAGGATCACGTGCGGGAACTTGTTGAAGGTTAGGGTTAGAACAGCTGAACCTTCCTGTAACTGTGCCTCCGTTATCAGATCTTAGTGGGTGTAGCTCACCGTGTATTCTGCCGTCAACAAGATGCTCTAGTATCATCTTATCTATAAATGTGGTTCTGGCTTTGTTAAGTTTTCTAGCTTTGGCAATGGCCATGGGAAGTTTATGGTCGTGATCCTCCAGCCAACTAGCGACAAAACTAGGTGCCTGAGTCTTAGGAGTTTTCGGGTAGTCTAGACCAGCTCTATCAAAAACCTGAGCTAGCGATTGAGCTGCCCATAAGTCAGGTTCTACCCCATACCACCGTTTAATTTCTTTTGTTATTTTATTCTCTTCTCTTTGTAACTGCTTCTTTACTTGATCAGCCCTGTCTACATCTATCCTCACCCCCATGCTACGCATGTCTATGAGTATAGGTATGAGAGAGGTTTCTAGCTTATAGATATCTGCAACGTCTTCTGTTGACACACCTTCTTTTAATATTTGCCACAGTCTATAGGTCAGGTCGGCATCCTGTTCTGCATAAGCTCCTACATACTTAGCCTCTAATTTATACATCTCAGCCTTGGGGTCAACACCAAAAGCCTGTGCAGCTTCGTCCAGCATAGACTCATCTTTTTCTTCACTGAGGTATAGCTTACCCAGCGTATTCAAAGAGTAGCTGTACTGGTTCTCATTCAGTAGAGGCGCAGCCATCATGGTATCGTGTATAGTTCCACTTATCTCGTAACCCGCACGCCTTAACCAGCCTACATCGTACTGAGCGTTGTGGAATATTTTTTCGCTAGGAGCATCTAACTGTTTTTGAAACCATCTACGGACTACCTCCCCATCTAAATTGCCGCCAGCTGTGTGCGCAATAGGAAAGTAGCCCTTGTATCCTTCAGTAGCTACCGCTATACCTATGATATCTCCTCTGTCCTTGAACGCCCACCCTGGACCATGAGACATGAGCCATGGGTCACAAGTCTCTAAGTCAATGGCTAACTCTTTTACGTTAGTCAGGTCAGGGAAAGAGGTCGGTGGTTTCCAGTCAGCCTCGGGTGGGAACAATAGTTCTTGAGTCATTTACGCTGCAGCCTCCCTACACATATTTTGTTTACCGAAATAACACCACTTACACTTGAACTTAGAAGGGTTGGCAGGAAACTCTTCAGCCGTAGTCATAGCGAGTGCTCGTTGATTCAATTTTTCTTGTTTAGCTTTTATGCTTTGTGGTGTGTAGATGTACCTATCTATCTTACCATGGTCCAAGTACCACATTTCTGTCTGGATACTTTCTAGCTCTGGGTAACGGCTTAGTGCTACAGCACCGTAAAGCTCACACTGCTCTCTGTGTGTTTCTTGATTACCGTCGTAACGTCCTGTTTTAAAATCAATAACACGAGCCTCTTTAGAGATTCCCTCCTCGTACACAAAGGCGTCTACCTTAGCTCTACCCCATGTGTCCTCTTCAAACCAACCAGTTTTCTGCCAGTTTTTATCTACAGCCCAGTCACTTTCACAAAACACATGGCCGTGAATGTACAAGTCTCTTAGAACTTCAAACGCCTCTTCAAACTCTTTGAGCTGAGAAGGTATCTCTTCGTAATTACCTCTGATATATTCTTCACAGAGTTTGTGCATATCCTTTCCTCTATCCATTGCTGGACTTCCAGGTTCTTTTATCTTTTTGATAAACTTAAACTCTGCTTGTTTAGGGCACTTTTCAAAACAGCTTAGTCGGCTGTAAGACCATTGTTCAATCATGACTACTCCAGGTATATTCGTTGTCTTTCATTCGTCTGCTAAACCAATCCCAGCATGCTTTTCTCCAGTCGCTGGCTTCACACTTGGCTATTTCTAGTATAGCTTCTTTCTGTTCGTCCAACTTCCAGTGCCACCAAGCGTCCTGTATAGGTACGGCTACGTCTGAGAAAAATGGTTCACTGTATTCAACACCCTTTTGAAAGGGAGTCCTGCCCAAGAATTTTAATAAGTCTAAATCCCAGTCCTCTATGGTGGCGTTCACCATAGGGTAGTATGTTTGGTTTGTGCGGTATGGGTTTGAGTTGATGAGGTCTTTCATTGTGAAAAAATCAAACGCATCGATCTCTGAAAACTTGTCCACTAGTTTATCAAAAACTTCTGTGTAGGCGTGATAGTTGTCGCTCACTTGATAATACTTACCGACATTCACGCGTAAAGCTCCCGCCATGTACTCTTGCAACATTGACATGTGTACAGCGTTGGCCCCATACGCTCCCCAGATGATATCGTTTGACCTATTACAGACCGTCATCTGTAATCGATTATCAGCATCAATCTTGAAATAAATAGAAGTGTTACACGGTACATCCTTACCGTCTCTATCTAAATCGGATACTGCGTCCCACATCTGTAAAACACAGCGTCTATCTGTTGGGTCTTCTTTTAGTCTTTTTATGATTATACTGAGTTGGTCTATAGACTGATCATTTGTCCGGTCTGTCCAGTACTCTCTCCATCTCCAGCCATACGCTCCCCACAGAGTTTTACCGTCATCGCTGTACCGCTTCATACCCTTGTTGAATTGGTAGACATAGTCCAAGTCATGTCTGCCCCCAAGCATCCACAAACTCTCCATAAAATGAAAGAATGGGTTAGCATCTCTCTGCTCCCAAAACAACACTCTTTCTTGTGGTCTGTGGTATACCGTGGTGACTGGACACTCAGACTCTCTTACCGAACCATTCCTACTGTCTCTAGTTATACCGTGAACCTCGAGAAGTTCCAACCCTCTCAATAGAGCATCGTGTACGTTTCTTACCTCAATTACTTGCATTTTCCACCCCTTCTTTATATGCTTTTTTCCAACCTATAACCACGTCTTTACGAGGTAAGCCGTTCCAAGCTGTTTTAGTTTGTTTTTCTACCACCTTTACACAGGTTGGGTGAAGCTCATGCAACCTTTCCGCTCCTGCGTTATGTACATCTATCGTTCGCCATTCACTACAGCCACCGTCGGCGTTAGAGGATTTTTGACCTTGTGCGTAGTAATAACTTACCTTACACGCTTTCCCTCTTCTAAGAAGCTGTAGAGAAATATCAAAATCCTCCATCACCTGTGTCCGACCCCACTCTACATCAGAGGGAAAGGCATCAAGGTTATATCCTAGCACTCTCATATATCTGGTGTTTTCAACCGATAGGGTTTCTACACGGTTATTGCCTTCTCTAGCACTTACTCCAACATGAGCGTAACCTTGGTCCATCCACTCATCTAATAACCCGAACAAGGCAGGATACTCACTAGACTCTAGATATCTCAGATGCCAATCTGTCGGGCTTTTACGAATATAAAAACGTAGGTCATCATCTAACATGACAATGCGTGGGTCGTCTGTGTTCTCTACTATGTACTTCCTTTTTGGACCTATACCTTTTAGCCCCTCAGGAATAACCATCTTAGGTGTGTCTGGGTAATTGTGGTACTGGTCCAGTTCATCCGGGTCTACGACTAGAACCACAGAGCCATCAGTTTGCATACTTTTAGGGAACCAGTTCAAGGTTTCCTGATTATATGCTCGTCCTCTTGTGGGAATATATATCTTCATTACTCTTCTCCTGTGCTGCCGAAACCGCCTTGGTTTCTTTTAGTGACACCGCTAAAATCAAGAACAGGTAACCAGTGCACATGTACGACGGGCATTACCACTAGTTGAGCTATTCGTTGTCCAACCTTCACGTGAAAAGGTTTGTCTCCATTGTTTGTTAGCGGCACAATCAATTCACCCTGATAGTCTGAGTCTATGATACCAAGCGTATTGGTTAGGTGTATGTTTTTTATGCCCAAACTAGAGCGAGGAACCAACAGGCCACAGATACTTGGGTCATTTAAAAACACAGCTATCCCTGTATGGAATTTATGTGAACTTCCGGGTTTGAGAATAAACCCCTCGCCTGATCGTAAGTCTAATCCTGCAGACCCTGCGGTAGCATACTCAGGTAATATTGGGGTGTCACACTTATCTGGTAACCTTGTGTCAATTAGCTTGACTTCTATTTTACTTTGCATTTTAGTTCTCTTTTCTTGTTGATGGAAACTCAGGTTGATCTGGGAACATAGGTTCAGTTGGTTCTTCCCGCTGGCATACTATCCTCCTTTGTACTTATATTTTGCTCTGGGTCGGCCTTCCCCTAGCCTTACCCTTTCATACTTATCGTATTCACAGAGGCAGTGTTCAATATCTCTCATCTCTAGTCCGTCTATCCAATATGCTAGATACCTGAGGTGGTCTTGCATACCCTCCTCAGAAGGATAGGTCTCGATTTCTGTTGAGAGGTCTAATAAATCTTTCATCTCTTCTGTTAGCTGATGGGTTTTGATAGTTTGATTGACGGGCCTACCGTGTATTCTGTTCAACCCTCTTTGAGCTCCTGGACCTGCATTAGCCCACGAGTATATATCGTCCGCGTTTTGTAGGTGCACAGTCCACCTTAGATCACTAACTACCTCATAAGCCATAAACCCACTAAACCCAGCGTATGGTAGGTATTCTCTCCAGGACTTTTCTAAGGAGTCTCTATGTAGTGTGGGTTGGTTTTTATAGAGTGGGGTAAGTATCTTATCCACAGTCTGTTCCACTTTAGTACCGCCCAACGTACCAGTGAGCATATACGCTCCTGTGTAGACCTTATCTCCTCTATCCATTCTTGCCTGCATTATAGACTTGACTCTTTCAGGCTCCCACTCTTCAGGAAACCCTATCTCCTCTAGTGTTTCTGGCCAGTTAATTTGACGAGCTACCGCCATAGAGAACGGTAGGTTAGGATGATCCGCGTAGGGTTCTCGCCAGTTATCCTCTATCCATCGAGTGACTGTATCTAGTTCACGGAACACGTTACAAAAGCTATAGGTCTGAAGTATCTCGTCATCAGTCCATGGCCAACTGTGGCCTTCCTCACGTTTAAGGTATATTCGGTGTCTTTCATTTATGTAGTAAAAAAACCTTTTTAAATTTTCCTGTACCATGCAGGTATCTCCCTTTTAGTCCATTGGGCAAAATGCTTCTCACCGTTATAGTAATTACGATAAGCTGTAACAGGGTCGTCAGTAACTTTATACTGTTCGGGCATACATTGTGGATGTTGTTGTAGCCCTTTACTTTCTATCAAAGGAGACGGTAGAGACTTGACTATATCAGCTGACTTATGGTTAGCTGACCTACCGTACCGCCAGCAAAACTCCTCATTTAAACGTAAGGCTAACTCCTTGAGCCATAGCCAGTTATCAAGACTAGCCCGCAGTACAAAGCATCTGAGCAGACTCTAGTATCATCTTTGATACGTGCTTATCGCAGTGTACTTGGGCACATAATTTGGGTGTAGTATCTAATTTAAATATATTCATACGGTTTTAGTTTACTTTACTTGTAAAGTAAAAGTATAGGAATTTTGTTAAAAATTTTATCACAAACCTGTCCTAAATGTCAAACTAATTCGTCTACCTGCCTTCTCTATGGGTGGCACTGAATGGGTAGTCTTCATTTGAGAATGTCCATCAAACAGTATAGCGTCACCGTCCTCCATAATGTAGTTATATTCTTTCACCCATTTACTGGGAGTCTTAGTATCACTAGTGTTGGTATGCTTCTTTACGTTGTATTGATACTCTCTAAAGTTAATCAGTCGAGGAGCACCGAAAGAAACGCTCAAAACAATATCATCAAGTGTGGGGACTGTGTCAGAATGGTGAGGTATCCACTCTTCGCCTGTTTCATACAGTCCGCAAAGACAGAAAGTAAATTCTAACTGTCTACCTAAAGTTTGATTAACATACGCTTCTGCAACACTTTTTTCATGAAGTAGTTGAGTGGTCCACGGTTCAGGTTCGTATTTTTTACCTGCGTATTCAAAGACAGATGTGCCATAGCCCTTTGTTTTTCTACCTTTGACCACCTCACCGTTAAACACCCTGTGAGTGGGGTTATCCCAACTGAATATTTTAGGGTTGTGCCCAGTAAAAAGACCTTTTGTAAACTTAATCATACAAATAAAAACTCCTTGCGTGTCTTGCCTCTAACTAAGTGCAGGTTGTTTTTAGTTCTTGTGACGCCTACATAAAACGCCCTACACTCATTATCAGGGTTTTTATACAGCTCGTCCCATGTTTTAGTGGCTAAGTCTGTTAATAAAACAACGTTCTCACATTCACCGCCTTTAGCTGCGTGTATAGTATTCAACCTGATCTGAGAAGACATAAGTTTTTCACCGTGTCTAAGACATGAAATCACATACTCCCTTTGAGTGTTACCGATCAAATCAAAACACTCATGCCATATGCTATCAACTAGTAGACCATGGTCCTCCTTTAATTGAACTAGGTTGAGAAGCATATCGTCTTGTACAGTCTTAAGAGTTTTATATCCTCTTTTTACACCTCTATCAACCTTCATATAGTTATAGATTTTTCTTATTCTAGCAGCCTCTATAGACTTACCTTTACGAAGGTTTTCCCAGTCTCGTATGGCATTTATCAAAGTCTCGGATACCGATGGCTTATTGCCTTTTAAGTAAACACGACCGTTGACCTTTAAATGTTCTTCTACCGCATTTAACAAATAATTATTTCTAGCTAAAAATAACCAGTCTCCCTTACTTATGTCTACATGTTCAAAGCTGGTGTGGTGACTAACTGTTCCTTCCTCTTCCTTGGGTTCCCAGACCTTCTCTTTTCTGTTACCTATACGTTTCACGACACCCAGTGCGATATCATGTACTTTTCTAGGTACACGATAAGACTGCTTCAAATACGTGTTGTTACCCTTTAAATTGATAAAATGCTCGACGTCTGCACCAGCCCAACGATAGATAGCTTGATCGTCATCACCAGCTATATACACATGCTCAACACTTTCAGCTAGTTTCTGTATACACCGCCACTGAAGAGCAGACAAGTCTTGTGCCTCATCAACTATCAATACCTCTAAACTAGGTGAACCTCTAGACTGTAAAAACATCTCTAACATGTCTGTGTAGTCTATTAAGAAGTTAGCTTCTTTGTAGTTTTTGTAGTTCTTGATAAACCAGTCAAAATGAAGCCATGATATATTTGAGTTAGAACCGTTCCACTGCTCTCTGAACCCAACGCAACGGTTTCTTGCCATGTTTTCTAGAAATAACATGGTGTCACCCTTACTAGTCAAGGCCAGTAAATTTTCACCGTCCCAAGCTGAGCTGATTCTTTCGCCGACGCTCTTACTAAACTCTCTCAGATTACCTCTATCCATAACATCACTTCTAGATAAAGACAGCCAGTGGTAGCAGAGAGAGTGTAGTGTTCTAAAATAAGTTAACTCTTCGACATCGTAACCGAACTTCTCAACTGCTCTAGTAAGAGCCTCGTTCGCGGCTTTTTTAGTAAACGCTACATACCCTAGCTTTTCAGGCCTCACACCTGACTCTAAAAATTGCTCAACTTTGTCTAAAAGATACGTAGTCTTGCCCGTGCCAGGAGGGCCAAGTACCACGTTCCACGTCACAGAGTTTTCTCCTCAAAGTCTTTAGCGTCTAGCCCATCCTCGTCTTCTCTATACTCAAACTCATCTATGTACCAGACATTAGTTCCTCGACCTTTAATGTTAAAGAATTTATGCTTGGCTTTGAGGTCTCTTAACTTAGACGCGACTCGGTTAGTCTCCATATCTGTGAATCTGTGCTTAACTAAATACTCTTTAAGGTCTTTGATCCTAAAGTATGTTTTGCCATCTTCTGTGTACGGTTTACCTAGGAGTATCTCATCTCTTGTGTTAGCTTGAGCCATGTCAGTACAGAAAGATTCAAGGAGTTCCATAAACTGACCCTCTATAGTTACATCTTCACTGACTTCAATAACCTCCATACCACTATCCATTAAAGTCTGTATGAGATTTTGCCAAGCTCTATCGTTCATGCGTGGAGGCATCATATTGAGTAATTCCATGCATGCACGTTGAAATTTTAGCTGATTCTGGAGCTGTTCTGTATTTAATTCAAGACGTTTATCGTTAATAGATAAGAACCAGAGCGGTGGTTTTGTGTCTAATTTAGATAAACTAGAGAAAGTAGGCATAGTGTTCCCGCCGCCTACACCGAACTTACACATTCTGCACTTAGATACATTACAGTATGATTTGATTGGTTCGTCACTACACTTGTAGTTATAGTCTTTCTTCTTTAACGTGCTTATCAGAGTAAGCACCTCTTGAGCAGGTAGGGGAGGATGAACGTACTTACGATTGTACTCCTCTATCTCAGTTTCCCAGTTTTCAGGGTCTGACTTTTTAAGATAGACGCCTACATTAAATAAACCGTTGTTTCTTGTACCTTCAGGAAACCCCTGCTCTAACAAAACCTGAAGACACGGTGGTCCTTCTAGCATGTCATTTACTATCGGGACTTCTAACTCAATTAATTCTTGATGGCTTATAAAACGCTTTTCTACAAACTCTATGAACTTACTCAATGTAAGAGCTTTGCCTTTAGTGTCAAAGCCATATCTCAGGGACTCATCTCCTTCGAAATATGGCATGTTAAGCCAACTACCTATGTCACCTCGCTCGACTAAAACTTCTCTTTGTTTAGGGAATATCTCTACTCCCCCGTATCCCAGTCCTGCTGCTATTTCTCTTAATTTATCCTGCATGTCAGCAGCCGGAACTTTTTCCCTAAGGAAACAAAAAACATGTGCACCACCGCTTTTACTACGACAAACCACCAGCGGTAGTTTAAATTCCTCTATCTTAGCTACTAGCTTTTCTAGGTCTAGTGAGTAGACATCTATATCTATAGCTCCCCACTTGACTGAATTTTCTTCGTCTATTGGTATAACCCCTAGACCCTCTACCCCTGCTACATGGTCTTGCCAATGTTTTAAACTGGCCCCAGCAGTTTTAATTGTTTTTGCTTTTCCTTGTGTTTTCTGTCCTAGCGAAGCACTTTCTACTTTAAAACTTCCGTGAGCTCGACTCGAGCCATGGAATATTTCATGCAGTTTTTGTGCTATATCCAATTATCACGCTCCGATTTTGATTTGAGTGGAGGTTTCCCTCCACCCATAACACCACTCTACTAAAAAGGAGATTCTTCCTCAGCTTTCCCAAAACTAGCGTCAAAGTTTATGCTTTCTTTGAACTGTTTGGCGGCTTCGTAGAGAAACATCTCTTCGTCACCTAACTGACCCAGAAGCTCAATGTTCCAGCCGAACCAGTTACCGAGGTCATTAGACTCTGGTACTGTAGTCAGCTTGTACTTATGGCTATAAATCGGTGGTGTAAACACCCTACCGTCTCCCGCTTTTACCTTGAGCGTAGAAGCAACTGAGTTCCAAGCTCTCGACTTTTTGAGTTGTGTACCGGACATTGGTATCATAACTGTCTGAAAAGAGTCACCGTCAACGACTAAAGCGTAATGCGTAGCCGACGTCTGGATGTAATTACCGTTCTCTAACACATCCTGATTCTTATCGTTTTTAGTGGTCTGTTGAAGTATGGCTTGATCAGTGTGTTGTTTTACTAAACCGCCACCGTCTTCTCTAGGTTGCCACTCTAAGTAGTACCTCTTATAAGTAACAGGTATCACTTCACAGCCCTCTTCGCCTTGGAAAAGTTCACGTGTTACCGTGTTAGTTATATCTCCCGCTGCAGAGTCTTTAATGTATTTACCATCACGACTGTTGACTTCAGGGCTGAGTGCCTGTAGTATTTTCAGTCTGGGTACAGTTACATCCTCTGCCCCGATATTCTCTAGGCCACTACCAGCGTCCTCTTCGAACACGGACAATGCTGTTAAGGCTGTAGAGGGTTTCTCTGCTACTTCGTTAGTTTTTTCTTCGTTAGTTTTTTCTTTGGTCATTTTGTCACCTTTATTTTTTGCCCTATGTAGACGTTAAAGGTTTCTAAAGGCAGGGCGACACCTTTTTCCACCTGCTCCTTGACAGTAGCTTTGAGAGTCATGGGTTCTACCCACTTCTTCTGTACGAGGTCGTGTCCTTCCTCCTCAAGCTTTGCCATAAGTTCTTGTGCAGCATCGTTTTCTTCTCTACCGAAACTAGCCGATACTGTATTCTTTATAATATCTCCTAACTCGTTTTCCTGTAGCCATTTGAAAGCTGCATCACGAGTCTCGTCTGTTATTCTAGCTGAGTAATAATTCTCAACAGAAAGGGTTGTACCATCTGTCAGTTTGATTTCACTGAGACCTTGCTCTAGGAGAGCGTTAGGCAGTGTGTCCTCACTTAATTTTCTACGGTTATCTTTCCACAATTTGAGTTCTGCCTCTAGCCTCTCTATCTCTTCGTCCATTTGCGTCAGCTTTCTACTAAGCTGACTAATGTTAGTCAGGTCATCTACTTTTATGTCTGACTGACTCTCTTCTTCCATCTTATCTAAGATGCTCATATAGTTACCTCCAGCGGATAGTATTTGTATTGACGGTTATCCCACTTTAGGAATTTTACACGTCCTTGGTTATATTCGGCAGCTACAGCGGTGCATACGCCTATCGCTGCAGGATCCCCTATAGGTAGTAAAAAGTCCTCGTCGTTAAACCCACGTAATGAATGACGTATGATACGAACGACATCATCAGGATTCCAAGTGATGTTAGGGGATCTATCGTCTAGTATGAAACTAAAGTCACCATAGTCTTGTGCAGATATGATGTTTTTCTTAGGGTCGGGTTTTTGTACAATATATACTGTTGAATCCATCTCTTGTCTCTTAGTTCTTACTAACCTTCTCGATTTTACCTACTTAATATATAGGCGTATATAAAAAGTTAGGCATCAATAGGACGGTGTGCCACTGCCGAGGCTTTCACATAATAGGCGTCACCGTCAACACCTTATCTACTACCCTATTATTATAAGGGTTGGGAAGTTATTAGTAATCGTATTGAGGGGGTATTAGCTATTAGTTCTTAATTATGCTAAAACATGTATTTATTTTACTACTTTACTATTAGATACTATCCAGAGCCTTATTAAGAAACGAGAAACTTGAACGACTTTATATTTAAAACTGTACCTTATCAGCACCAGCTAGACGCACTAGAAGAATCACACGACAGGAAAGTGTTTGCACTTTTCATGGAGATGGGTTGCGGTAAGTCTAAGGTAGCTATTGATAACTTCGTACACCTATACAGAGAAGGAAACATCAACGGTGTGTTAGTGTTAGCTCCTAAAGGAGTTTACGATACGTGGTTTAGTAAAGAGATACCTAACCACATACCAGATCAAGTAGACTACCACGTAGTCAAATGGTCTAACTCAACTTCTCAGAAAAATTTAAAATGCCTTCAAACTTTATTTGAAGAGCCAGACCGACTCAATATATTAATCATGAACATAGAGGCTTTGAGCACGAAAAAAGGCACAAGGTTTGTCACTGACTTTTTATTCAAAAGAAAGTGTATGTTTATAATAGATGAGAGTACAACGATAAAAAACCATAAAGCTAAAAGAACAGTCAATGCTGTAAGGCTTGGTAAATACGCTCACTATAGAAGAATACTGACAGGGTCTCCTGTGACAAAAAGTCCATTAGACTTGTACAGTCAAGCATACTTTCTAGATCCAGCTTTACTGGGATACAATAGCTACTTCGCTTTTAGAGCTAGATACGCTAATTTAGTTGACCGTTCTGCTAGCGGTAGGACGTTTAAGCAGGTACTAGGGTACAAAAACCTCACAGAATTAAACCAGAGTCTCCTTAAATTTAGCTGTAGAGTACTAAAAAAGGACTGTTTAGACCTACCTGATAAAGTTTATCTCAGAAGAACCATTCAAATGACAGATGAACAAAAGCGGGTTTATAAAGAACTACAAAAGCAAGCGAGAGCTTCTTTAAGCAAAGGCACAGTAACCATCACTCATTTGATAACTCAAATAATAAGACTTCATCAGGTTTCTTGTGGGTTTGTTGGTCTTGATGGTGGAGGCATAGATGAGCTTCCTAACCATAGACTAACTGAGCTAATGGAGATACTGGAAGAGACAGACGGTAAGGTTATCATTTGGGCTAACTATAGACACGATATACAAAAGATTCAAGATGAACTTACTCGTGTGTATGGAGAAGATTCAGTAGGAACCTATCACGGAGATGTCACACAAGAACGAAGGGCTGAAGTCATTAATCAGTTTCAAGACCCAGATAGCTCACTACGGTTTTTCGTTGGTAATACACAGACAGGAGGATACGGCATCACACTGACTGAAGCTAATACAGTTATCTATTATTCAAATAATTACGATCTGGAAAAGAGGCTGCAGTCTGAGGATCGTGCGCATAGGATAGGTCAAACAGATAAAGTCACCTATGTGGACATAGTGTGTGAACGCACAGTTGATGAGAAGATAGTTAAGTCTCTAAGACAAAAACAGAATATAGCGCAGACTGTACTAGGTGAAGAAAAATGGAAAGATTGGTTAACCTAGCCGCCAGCGTCTTGTAGATGTTCTTTTTTAGTTTGTCCTCCAGCGACGCCCCCAGTAAAACCACCACCTATTGAACCACCACCGCCACCCATTGAACCGACAGTACCCCCCCCTGTGCCCGCACTGGTTATCATTGCGTCAATAGCTCTGTCCATAAAAGTTTGAGTAGGTGCGTCATAATCATAAACCATACCAGACTCAACAGTTCCAGGTTGACTAGGCAAGTTTCTAAGAGAACTATCCCACCTTCCTATTATGGCTTCATCCCCTACACCGAATGGGGTAATGCTAGAAGCATAGGGACTGCTTCCCAATAATTGTCCACTGTATGTTGGTGGGTCTCCTGGACCTAAAGAATCTACAAAAGCCTGAACGCTTTGTTGTGTATCCATTATTGTTGGGTCAACTTGTTGTGCGCTCAAATTATCCATAAAATTGACAACATCTTGTCTTGTATTCATCATACTTGGATCAATCTCTTGTCTTGGAAATCTATATTTCAATAGTGCGCCCGTTATCCCTAATGGATTAACGGAATCGTCCACAAATTTTTCTATAGGAGCTGCTCCTCTGTTGAGAGCATCACCTACTCTGCTAGTGACGGCTCCTACTCCTGGTATTTTGTTGACTAGGTCACCTAAATTGGAAAAACCTTTACTAAAAAGATTGGCAAATTTTTCACCGAATTTTGGTATGTATCCTAGACCTGTGTAAAGAGCTAAAGCATCTCCGGCTACGTTTGCTGCTGGCCCGATATTAGGATCATATTCAAAAGCACCTATTCCTTCGTTGGCAACAGGATTAGCTTGGTCTGTAGCAACTCCACCAGTGAAACTGTTATCTTCTACAGAACCACCGCCGTCCGTTAAACCTTCACCTGCGCTTGGGTTACCAGTTAAGTATGGAAGAAATGTATCCCGCTGCATCTCCATCATTGCTACTCGATCATCTTCACCACCTGGATCAGTCCTTGCTGGATTTATAAGAGAGTCTAAACCACCTTGACTAGCAGGGCTGCGGTTGTACATTCTTATCAGTGGGTCGATAGCCGTTACTTGTGGGTTGGTCATGTTAATCTAATACCGTAAAGGCATCAAAGTTGCTACACCACCGTGTCGCATACCTCCACCGACCCTGCCCACAAAATTAGTGGAAGGGTTTTGTACCATATACTCTTTCACCTGCTCACTAACTGGAATAACGGTCATTTCTCCAGTTTGTTTGTCTATCAGCACAGCGTTGCCTTGTTGATCTTGGGCCTGTACAAACGGTAGATCTCTTTCTACAATTTTATTGATCTCACCTTGTAGCTTCTTTGGATCAAAGCCCATTTGATCAATAACATAATCTGCATAATCTGGTGATCCTGGCAATGGTGCTTCTCCTGCGAATGGGTTACGTCCACCGAACCCTGAAGAAGCTCTCGGTAGCATTCTACCACTGATTCCTATCCTACCTGTAGCAAACTGTTCGTCTCGATTACTAGACAACATAGGAGTAGCATTACCCCAACCTGAATCTGGTGCAAACATCGCTCCCATATGGTCACCGAATGCTGCTGAAGTATCCTCTTTAGCTTGCATAGCTCTTTGAGCATTCTCAAACCTTTCTTGAGCTACTAAATCTGGTCTCCGTTGTAGGCCAACATCTAGATTTTCTGCGAAGTCAATATAATCTTGAGCGTCAGTGGCTAATGCTTCATCTACCATGTCTCGTGTTTCTAAATCATCTAAGTAAGCACCGAATGCTCCTGTTTGACCATACTCCTCAAGCATACCTGAAATGTCTTCTGTTCCTGATTCTGGGTAGATTTTAGCTGGAGCATCATCTTCACCTTTACCAAAAATTGAAGCAATGCCTCCTACTAACGGATGTCTATCAACAAGTCTTTCACCAATGTCACCAGCTTTGTCAATCAGAAACCTTGCTGCGTTGCTTAACCCTCCTCCGACTGTATCTATTAATCTACCGGACTCGTCTCTTATACCTTGATGTGCTGGCGTACCGAAAAGTTTTTCAGGTGTGACAAGCGGTATATCAAACTCTCCACCAGCAAACTCATTTTTACCATAATACGGTCCGTAAAGACCTTCCATTTGTTGAGTGAAGTTTGCTCCTGGAACAAATGGGATATTTTGTCCCCCGCCGGTTCCTGTGGTGGAAACTGGAGCTTCATAACCACCTTCTACGTTTGGGTTCACAACAGCATCTACAAAAGGTATATCTTCTGTTGGGTCTACGTCCTCTTGATCTGATGTATCTGTACTACCACCGCTAGTAACTAGTGGATTACCAGAAAGATACGGAGCAAAAGTTGATCTTTGCATCTCCATCATTGCTGCTCGATCATCTGCGCCACCTGGATCAGTCCTTGGTGGGTTTATCAAAGAAGCTAATCCTGGTCCACGGTTATACATCTCTGCTAAACGATTACTAGCTGTTGCTCCGGTTAGTAAAGGGATTGGTATACGTTCTGTGGACATCTTACTCTCCGTATCCGTATTTTAATGGCACGCCTAAGTTTCTAACCACGTGACCGCCTCGATTAAGTGTCGGCCTAAGTTGTTGATCTGGCCCAAACATAATGGACTCCATCGGGGTCATATCGGATTGTAGTGTGGGTTGATCTACTTCTTCTCTGTAGAATAATCGACCTAACTCTCTCACTGCCCCCCGCACTGCTGGGTTTTTCTGCCACCTGTCTTTCATTATGACATCGTATAGTTTGTCAGGGTCTGACAGTAATTGAAGTTGTTTTCTGGCAGCGTTACCACCGTAAATAGTTTTAACCGCTGTAAGAACACGACCGGGAGTTGTAAACAAGCCCACATAAGCACGAGCTAAAGAATTTATACTATTGAGTAAAAAGTGATCTTCTTCAGATAATTTTGCTGTGCCTAGATTATCGTAGGGTTTTAATTTCTGAGTAATATCGTTTAACTGAGCTACGAATTTTTTACCGAACCAGACTTCCATGGCGTCCCCATGGTTGTCTAAGTATTGTTCCATTCTAGAGGCGTTAAAAATATCTTGATTCAAAGAGCCTTTAGTTTGTGTTTTTTCCATAAAGTCTTTAAAGATATAAGACTTATAGGAGTCAAGTAGTTCTTGATTACCGTGTGTTGTGACTGCGTCAAACAGTTCTCTCGTTGGTGTGACTTCTCCAGGTTTCCAGGTGTCTCTGAATATTAGTTCAGGCTTATTCAGGTTCGCAGCTATAGGGGCTAAGTTAGTTGAACTGTTTATTTGATCTCTTGTTTTTGCTAGACTTATTTCATTTTGTTTGAAAGTCTTAGCAAAAGCTTCCGCACTATCAAACTGAGCTAGTTCGTCTTCGGTGAAAAACTTTCGTAAAATCGCACCGTTTCTAGCCATAAAGTTATCAAAGGCTGTTGCTGATTTAGGTTTTAATACACCGCCCTGCTCAGTTAGCACTTTTTCTTTGAACTCGTTTCTTAAACCAGCTTTTAGACCTATTAACCCATCCGCGTTTTGGGGGTCTAGTAATATCTTGTTTATGTACTCAGGAGATTCTAATGTACCGTCAGTTCTTTCAGTAATGTTAGAACGGAAAAAATTTACTAAACCTTCGTAGGCTTGTTTATCACCTTGAGCATATTTATCTGCGCTAACATTTTGAATCTTCAACATGTTATTCAAGAGTCTATTGTTAAAGTCTTCGTTTAATTGTCTGTACGAAGCTTCCGCTGCCTCAAACTTAGCTAACGCTCCTTCTCCTCCTTTTTGTTTGAGAGCGTCTCTACGAATACTCAACATACTGTCTCGTATGGTGATTAAGTCATCTACGTTTTTTCCTAAGTCACTTTGTTGTCTTATTATTGATCTAAGCTCACTCAAGTCGTTCACAAAAACACTGTGAGGCTTCATTTTACCATCATTGATTGATTTTAAAATAGCCTGTAATCTTTTAGCTTCTCTAGGATCTGCGAAGGCTTGTTGTTTAACGATGTTTTCCATACGTTTAACAGGCTTCAATAATTTACTGTAGTCGTAGGGTTTTATGTTTCCTTTGAATCCTGCTGCTGTAGCGGCTTCATCGTATGCATCGTCTACTTGCTGAAGTGCTGTGTCTTTTGCTTGTTGAAAAGTAGCTCTTATATTAGAACCAGCTGTAGCAGGGTCCATGGACCCTTCAACCAGTTCCCCGAATATTCTATCCGATTCAAGGTTTAAGTTTTCTAAATCTTTTTCTGCTTGAACCATTCGAGGGTTAGTGTCTAGAGCCTCTTGAGCAACTTCCCTAAACTCCTGTCCTCTTACAGATCTCGCTGCGGCACCACCTTCCTCTCCGACTAACTCTCTGGTTATTCCTTGAGTTTCAAACGGCGCAACAGCACCCTCCATGGCTTCTCGTTCTTGAGCACCATACAAAGCCCTAAGTTCTTCACCTACATCTGTGGCTTTTTCTGCCTCAGCTCTGAGAGCTTGTTCTGCTCCTTCTACTTGACTAGCCGTTATAGGTACGCCTTCATCAGCTGCGGCTATCATCACCTGAGGAGAAGTCATTTGAGAAGTATCAGCAGATATTTTATTGTATGAATCAACGAACTCATCCTCATCAAGAGGGAAAGCTCTTCCTGGACTCGCTACACCAAAAGCCATTTTAGCCAGTTTAAATAACCCAACGCCACCAATACTGAAAAGAGCTGTCATCCCAGCTTCTTTCATAGCTTGTCCATTTATATCATAGTCTTCTGGTAGATAACCTTGACTGTCTAACCAGTTTAAATTCTGTAAACGCCAGACATAAGTCGCTAAAGTTTCAGCTGCCATGGCTGCTCCACCAGCAGCTACGGGATTACCGCCAGTGACGATTCCAGCCGTTAAACCACCAGCTATACCAGCCCCGACTTCAGCAACTAACGGCTCAGCAAACGCCAGCAGTTCTCCTCTATCTATTCCTGGAGGATTAACCACGGTGGGTTGGTTATTGTTCAATGGGTCATTGAATATTAATTCGTTCGTATTGGGTTCTATTCTTACGTTATAGTCGTAAGTGGGAGAAATACCATGGTCCTGAGCATAGTTTCTTTGAACCACTCTTTGCACATAGTTCGGGTCGCTGCCTACGTCAGAAGGTAAAAAAGAAATTTGACGGATTATGTCTCCGGTAGCACCGCCCGTAAAATCCACACCAGTATACTCCGCTCTAATTTGAGGGTCAGCAGTCGGTAGGTATTTTTCTATGAAATATGGGTCATCCGCTTTGATCCCTGCTTCTATGGCTTGTTGTTTCCTAAGTCGTCAATTTTTGTAAGTCTAGGTCTGCTAGTGCTTGTTGTTGGGCTTGTGATGATGCAGCTTGTGACAATAAACCAGCTTCATAGTCATCTAGAAGAGCATCAATATCTATTATATCGTTTTGAGCCATTATGGTGCTGAGCTCGCTCGTTTAATGTAATCAGCTATCGCTTTATACTCGGGTGAATTTAGGCCCAATGACTTCCTTAGATTAGCAATGTAAGCAAGTTGTTTAGGCTTGTCTAAAGTTATAAAGTGTTCATAAACTTGGTGAAGTGTTCTCTGGCCATCACCAGAAAGCGCATCGCCTCCTGGTAACGGTTTACTAGCAGATCCTGCTGGAGCAGAAATATTTTTATCGACACCGCCGTCCGTGGACACTTGTCTCCTGCTTCGTAGGCGTTCTCTTCTTTGGCCTATGGTTTCCGCACCCTCAGTCGGTATATAGTCATCATCTCGAGTTACGATGTCTCTAAACTCATACTCTAGTATTGGAACGGTTCCTTCTCCATCTGGGTTTTTCATTTTAGCAGAACTTAACCGTAAGTTAGAATCTACAAACTTATCAACGTAGTCTATCGCATTAAACTCAAGGTTGTTTAGAAGGGTTCTAAATTCCCTTTCTGATGTAGCGTAGGCACCTGCTCTTGTCATAAATCGTTTAATATCTTCATTAGATATGTCACGACCTTTTTGACCCTCTAGCATCGCACTCGTAAGAGCTAATTGAAACACTAAAGTTTCTGCTTCTTTTTTCTTCAAACCTGAGTTAACTAAAAACTACAAATCGCCAGCCTTGATCTTTCCCTGAGAAAATTTTACTGAGCTGATCAACTTCGTTGATAACTCTACGGCCACCAGCGGTCAAAGTTCCAGCCACACCGAAAAACAGAGGCGTACCTTGAGCCGCACCTGTGTCTAAGACAGATTTTATTTCATCTATCGTAGAGAGTATTCGGTTTCTATTAAAGTTTGCAGCTTTGTAGTTTGTGCTAAACTCTCTAACAACTCTTGAGACATCTTTTTGAGTTAACGCACCGAAAACAAAATTACTGTTACCAACTATAGGGTTGCCATTATTATCAAAAGCGAAAGAAATTTGATCATCTATGGGGATGTATCTGGCAGTACCTGCTTTAGCTTGTGCTCTCAGTATGCTAGAGTCAATAAAAACATTTTTATTAGTCGTAGTATCAAGAGCTGTTTTTAATGTAGAGGCTCTAGCAAGACTGATTTTTTTACCTTGCTGTTGAAGAGATTTGGCCTCACTAGGCTCAAGCATTTGATTAACACCGTCAACATTATAGAGTTTTAAATTCCCTAACGTATTACCAACTACAATATCGTTGTAGCTACCTGAGTTCTGCATAGCTTTAGCCGCAGCGTCTGTTAAAGCTCTGACGACTTTATTACCTTCACCATCAGTGATTGTGAAGTTTTTCAGCACCCCATCCTTCTCGCTCCATTTACCAGAAATCGGTACTTTGTTAAGATAGGCTGCTTGTAACTGTCTGTCTGTAAGAGGCACAGGAAGCTGATATCCTTCAACCCTATACAGTTGAACATCAGGGTCTTTGGTTGCTAATGCTCTAGCTAATGCTCTTTGATCTCTCAGATCTGCCATGTACATATTGGTGGCAAAATCCATGATACCTTTTTTCTCTGCTAAATCTAGACCTAATATTTTTTCTTTGTATTTTCTCTCTTCTTTATTTCTGGCCATGCCGTAGTTCAAAAACGCTTTAGATAAAGCACTACCCCAGCTCTCACCTTTTTCACCGGACTGAATCAAAGCTGCACCCGCAAGCATGAATGGCAATGATTTATCTGGTTGAGGTATCAACTCTTTAAGATCGTCTACGTCATAAAATATTTCAGCTGCTTGTTTGTAAATCTCTAACTGTTTTTTCAAATCTTCAGGGTTGCCTGGATCGAATAAACTGTTCATACGTGTCATCGTATTCATAGTCTTTACAGCGTCTTCGTCATCAATACCGTTAGCAGCTGCACCCGCAGCAGAGGCTAAGCTTAATTTTTTAGCCAAACTGTTTTCAGTGTCTAACTGATCTGTGTCTGTGTCTTCTAGCCCTACTCCTGATTGTGCCATGGCTTGTTGAATCTTTGCTTCTTCTAGATACAAGGCTGGATCAACAGGTTTTATGTCTAGAGCATTAGAAACAAGGTCAGTCATGCTATTACCTTGATCTACAAAAGCGTCTAGTTCTGGGGAATCTGGTCTAGCTAACGACTCAATACCAATACCAGCAGGAGTTTGATCAGGTAGGAAGGATTGCCTTTGAGGATTAGCCATGGCCGAAGCATCAGTCGGAAAACCGAACTCAGTGGTTGGTGCTGGTTGGGGTGCTCTTGGTCCGAGAACTTGAACAACCATATCCGGTGGCGCACCAGTCATTTGAGAAATTTGATCTAATGGGAGACCTTCTCTACTCAACCGAATAATTGTTTGTTCGATTGATTCTTCTCTTTCTCTTGTCGGCGTTAAGTTCAAAGAAGTACGAAAAGGATTAGGACGATTGATAAAATCGTCCTCCATGCCGAGTCCTCTTAAGAGTTCTTCTCTTGTCGCCATTATGAAAACCTATTAAATGCACCGTAAGCAGTCAATGCTGTTCCCAGCCCCTGCATTAACGGATTACTGTCGTTACCTTGAGAACCTTGAGCTACGGTAGTGCCTCCTAAGGCAGGAGCAAAACCTGCGCCTATACCACCAATCTGGGCAAAAGTCTGTAGCGGTTGGTTGTATTGACCAACAAAGTTCTGGTAAGCTAGGTCTAGTCCTCTTTGATCCATTCCTCTTTGCATGCCTCCTATACCTAACATTCTATTAATGTCTTGGCCTTGTAATGCACTTACACCTTGACCGAACCCAGCCATTTGTTGACCAGCACCGCCATACATTTGCCCTAAACCAGAACCAGCTCTAAATATATCAGTGCCCGCACCACCGTATATATTAGCTAGGTTGCCGCCTAAGCTGCCGAGACCTCCAGCTGTACTACCGTAAAGGCCAGCTAAATTTTGACCCATACCAGCTAACTGAGCCCCCATTCCAGCCCGTTGACCAGCCATCTGGCCTAAAGTACCGGCTTGGGCTAATTGTCCTCTCTGCCCCGCTAAATTCAGTTGACCCAAACGGCTACCAATATTAGCCTGTTGCGCTCCCAAACCTGCTAATAAGTTCGCCTGTCCTGCTTGACGTGCTTGTTGATTTTCAAAAGCTGCTTGCGCTCTTCTCGAAGCGTCTTGATAACCGCCAGAACGTATGGCTCCTATTTGAGAAGCGGCACCTCTGGCTGCAGCATCAGCTAACTCTCCTGCTTGAAGCCTACTTCGAGAACCACCGAAAGCTCCTGCACCAACTTCACTAGCTCTACGGGCTATGTCGCCTTGAGCTAATCCTTTACGAACATCGTCCATGGTTTGTTGGACTACTTGTTCTTCAAACGGGTTGTAAAAACTCGCGATACCACTTGGGTCAAATCTGCCTGTAGCTCCGTAACCAGTCATAGCGGATTCACCGAGACGACCGCTTGCCCCTTGTATCATGCTTCTAGCGTCACCGAGGTTAGCACCTGCTCCTTGAGCCAGATTGGATGCTTGTCCTAACAGGCCTCCTGCTTGACCAACTTGACCAACACCAGCATCGTATGCTGAACGCGCTATCCCTGGAGTTTGTCTCAATAAGTTTTGGGCCTCTGCTGTACTCATTTCCCCAGCAGCAACAGCTTTATTGATCAAATCTTGAGTTTGGTTATAGGCTCCTTCAGCTTTACTCAACCCTTGTTCGGTTAGTTGTTCTCCTCTCTGATAAAACGGTAGATAACTTCCCATTCCTTCCGCTGTCATGCGGAAACCTTCTTGTTCTGCTGGGGTGAATCCAGCTATACGCTCGCCTGAATATGTGTATGGGTTGGCACCTTCTACACCAAAAGTGCTTAGTCTATTAACGAGCTCTTGGTTCAGCAGAGGCATTATTCCAGGAACGCCCTGTTGACCTCCAGCAAAAAATTGAGCTAAAAAATTAGGGGGAAGTTGTTCGACTCTTTGATATGTGTTTTCTGTTGCCATTAAGCTCTCCCTAAGCCCATCATTGCGGCTTTGTCTTCATTCATAGCCATCATATTGTATAAAGTTTGAATCCCGTCTCTGTGGTCGCCATCACCGATACCTTTAAC
>LULH01000126.1_pt1 | contig 22676 bp, 19 predicted proteins | sample 728201 | NCBI WGS metagenome assembly LULH01 (sample SAMN03860294, study PRJNA289734) | marine metagenome | biome: seawater column; feature: ocean; material: water; isolation source: Red Sea water column Station 169 - depth 100m | place: Saudi Arabia: Red Sea | collected 2011-10-15 | depth 100 m
GCTCGGTACTGTTATGAGTGGGGCAGGAGTCCGAGGTCAAGCGCTGTTCGGCAGACGGGTCAGACCGTCGATGGCGGCCCAGCGCGGCCAGTCGAGCGCGGCGGCGCGATGAACCGTCATTCCGCCCAGAGCGATCACGGGGAGAGTGGTGGACCGGGCGAGGGCGAGAAATGTCTCGCGCCCCAGCGATGCGCCGCCCGGATGCGAGCGCGTGGGAAAGACCGGCGACAGGAACACGCCATCGGCCCGCGCGCGCTCAGCTGCGGCCAGTTCGCCTGCATCATGCGCGGTGGCGAGCCGCAGAAGGCCGGGGCGAGGCGGGCCGATCCGGTCGGTGGCGCCGTAGATTCCGTCCGCGCCGTATTCTTGGGCCTGCGCCGGAGTGCCCGACAGGACGATGCGATGGCCGCGCTCTCTCGCATGCTCCGCCAGCACCTCGAACCGTGCGGCGCGCTCTGTGGGGGCGAGGTTATAGTGCCGGTATACGAAGCCAGATCCCGGCGGCAGGCGGTCGAGCGAATCCTCGAGCTGCGCATCGTTGCGCGCATCGGACAGGAGCCAGAGGCAAGGCAGATCGGCGGAAGGCTGGCACTGTGTCACGCAACCGCTATAGCGCGCCCCATGTCCGAACGCGCCCCCGTTTCAACCCCACTCGCCCATGTTCGCGAGGCGATCGCCCATAGCTGCAAGATCGCCCGCCGCGAGCCCGACGAGGTGACTTTGATCGCGGTCAGCAAGACTCGCTCCGCCGGGGAGATCGAGCCGCTGCTCGAACAGGGGCAGCGCGCGTTCGGTGAAAACCGGGTGCAGGAAGCGCAGGCGAAATGGCCGGGCTTGCGCGAACGGTTTCCCGACGCGGAACTGCATCTGATCGGCCAGCTCCAGTCGAACAAGGCGGAGGATGCGGTGGCTTTGTTCGATTGCATCCACGCGCTCGACCGGCCGAGCCTGGTCAAGGCGCTCGCCAAGGCGTTCGACAAGACCGGTCGGCGCGTGCCCTGCTTCGTCCAGGTCGATGTGGGCGACGAGAAGCAGAAGGGCGGTTGCCCGGTCGCTGAACTGTCCGGCCTGCTCGACCAGGCGCGCGACGCCGATATTCCGGTGCGCGGCCTGATGTGCCTGCCGCCTTACGAGACTGCGATCATGCTTGGCGCGACGCATGTGCGCGTGGGCACGGCGCTGTTCGGCCCGCGAGACTGACGTCCCACCGTTCCCAAGGCAATCGGTCGGATACGAAAAAGGGCGCCCCTCGCGGGGCGCCCTTCTCCTCTCCAATCGGTAAACCGGTCAGAACTTGCCGCGCACCGTGATCCCGTAGGTCCGGGGCTCGGCGAGATAGGCCGAGAAGGTCTGCTGCGGCGCCACGAAGGAGGTGTTGAACGCGACCTGCGTGTAATCCACGTCGAACAGGTTCTGCACCCAGCCTTCCACCGCGAAGCGATCGGCGATGTTGGTGAGGCCGATACGGCCGTTCACGATCGCATACCCGTCCTGTTCCTTGCCGTAGAGCAGGTCCGAACCGGTGTTGTAATCGCTGGTCATGCGGACGTTGAAGAAGACCAGGCCCTTCATTCCGCTCTCGCCGAGCGGCGGCGTCCAGGTGACGGACGAGGTCGCCACGATCTGCGGCGCGTTCGACAGATTGTCGCCCGGCAGCAGACGCAGCGCCGGATCGAGCGGCACGCCGCTGTCGTTCCCGATCAGATTGTCTTCATAGCTGGTGTCGGAATAGGTGAAGCCGAAGGTGAAGCCCAGATCGCGGATCGGGTTGACCGTCGCTTCGACTTCCACGCCCTGCGCGATCACGCCGGGGGCCACCGCGTCGGGATTGCAGGCACCGGTAGCGGCGCTGGCATCCTGATCGGCACCGCCCAGATTGTCGTCACAGGAATTGACGTTCTGCACCAGGAAGACCGAACCGTTGAAGGTGTTCAGCTGGAAATTCGTGAATTCCTGGCGGAACGCCGCGAGGCTCAGCCCGAATTCGCGGGTCGAGTACTTCGCGCCGACTTCGTAGGCATTCACGGTCTCTTCCGCGAACTGCAGCACCGACGGATTGATCGCGGCGGCGTTGAACGCCACCGGGTTCGACAGTGCCGAACGGTCGAGGTTGAAGCCGCCCGCCTTGTACCCGCGCGAATAGGACGCGTAGGTCATGAGGTCGGGGGTCGGCTTCCAGCTCAGGATCGCCGTGCCGGTGAATTCGTCCTCGTCCCGCTCGTCCGAGATGGAAACGCCGTTCAATTCGGACGTCGAATTGCCCTGGCAGGACAGCGCCAGCAGGCCACCCGCCAAGCCGCCGAGCGCCGGATTGGTAAGCAGCGGACGCAGCAGGGCACGGTTTGCCGGGCAGAACACGTTGTCGTTGCCGAACGTGGCGTCCAGCGTCTTGGTTTCGTTGGTGTAACGAAGGCCAAGCGTCAGATCGATATTGTCGGTGATGTGGAAGATGTTGTGCGTGAACAGCGCGAAGTTTTCGCTGTTCTGATTGTACTGGTCGCCGGTCGAACCGCGATCGCGGACCTGGGCGAGATTGTTGATCGCACCCACGATCAGCGGCGTCGCCGGGCCGAAGGCGCCAGCACCGCCATTCGCGAGCGTCAGCGCCGCGATATTGGGGCCGAAGCAATTGGCGGCACCGGGGTTGGCGAGCGCCGGGTTGATCGCCAGAGCGATACGGCAATTGGCGAAGGTGCCGTATTGGGTGCCGAACCGCAGATTGTCCTTAACCGTCAGGTCTTCATTGGCGTAATAGCCGCCGACCAGCCAGTCGAGCCGGTCGTTGAAGACCGAACCGGACAGGCGCAGTTCCTGGGTAAAGGTTTCGAACGCGCGCGCGCCGCCGAATTCGTTGGGCGCGCGATAGAGCAGGTCGACCTGCGTGTAGTCGGTGTCCGAGCCCTGGAAGTTCGAATATTCGCGATAGCCGGTGATCGAGGTCAGCGTGACATTGCCGAAATCCCAGTTAAGTTCGCCGGAAACCCCGTAATCCTCGGTTTCGCCGTCATAGCTGCGACCGGGCGTGATGTAGATATCGCGGTTGAAGGTCGACTGGGTCAGCGCGTTGGGATTCTGGCCGAGGCCGAGCAGGATGTTGACGATCGGGTTGCCGGTGCTGGTCAGCGCGGGCGACCCGCCGACCGGGCGGGTGAACGGATCGAGTCCGGGCGATACGCGGGCCAGCGGTGCGAAATCGGGCTGCACGAAGGTCGCGGCGCAGCACGCCTCTTCCTTCTTCGAATAATCGCCGACCAGGCGGAAGGTCAGGTTCTCGGTCGGTTCGAACAGCAACTGGCCCCGCACCAGATACCGGTCGCGATTGTTGATCTTCACGTCGTTGACGACATCGTTGTAGAAGCCGTCACGCTCGAAATAAACGCCGTCGACACGCGCAGCGATGGTGTCGCCGAGCGGCACGTTCACGCCGCCTTCGACCTTAATCGCGTCGTAATTCCCGTAGGTGAAGGCACCGTAGCCCGAGAACTGGAATTCCGGCGGCGCGGTGTAGATGCTGATGAGACCGGCAGAGGCGTTACGGCCGCCGAGCGTGCCCTGCGGGCCGCGCAGGATTTCGACTCGGTCGAGCGGGCCGAGTTCGGACAGCGCACTACCCGAACGCGAACGATAGACCCCGTCGACGAACACTGCGACCGAGCTTTCGAGGCCGGGATTGTCGCCGACGGTGCCGATGCCGCGAATACGGGCCGATCCGTTCGCTTCGTTACCCGTCGAGGAGACGAGGAGCGAGGGGGCGACCTGGTTCAGTTCGCGAATGTCGCTGGTGCCCGAATTCTGCAGCGTTTCGCCCGAAACGGCGGAAACGGCCACGGGAACGTCGGCCAGAACCTGCGCACGGCCCTGCGCCGTCACGATGATGACATTGTTGTCTTCGACATCGGCGTTTTCGAGCTGACCGTCGGGAGACTGGTCCTGAGCATAGGCGGCTTGGGGAATCATCGCCGCACCGGCCCCAAGCAGGGCGAGCACGCGTAACGACGCGAACTGGGATTTCATGCACTCTCTCCTGAGTTTTATGGTTATGACATGATTGCATAGCTATGCACGGCAAACTTGCAACAATCTATCGACAGGCGCCGTTCAAGCGTCCTCCAACCGTGCCTGTAATGCATCACTTGCCGCTTCGAGCAGGGCGGCCTCGATCCGGGCGAGACGGGCCTCGCCGGTGATTTTAGAGCCGGTTACGTCGGTGACGTAGAAGGTATCCGCCGCGCGCTCTCCATAGGCAGTGATATGCGCCGACTGGACCACCAGCCCCTCTTCGAACAGCGCCCGGCTGAGGCGGTTGAGAAGCGCCGAGCGGTCGCGCGCATTGACTTCGATCACGGTGAACCGGTTCGAGGCCTTGTTGTCGAACACGATGCGCGGATCGACGTCGAACGCCTTGGACCGGCTGTGGGGCAGCGGGCGCTGGGCCAGGCGCGGTTCCAGGTCGATCCGGTTGGCGAGCGCATCGGCGATCGATTTCTTCAACCGTTCGAGCTGGCCCTCCTCCATGAAGGGGCGACCGTGCGGATCCTGCACGAGGAAATTGTCGACCGCCCAGCCGTCGCGAGAAGTGTGGATGCGCGCGTCGATGATGTTCCCACCCGCCAAATGGATGCCGCCCGCGATGCGATAGAACAGGCCGGGATGGTCGGCGGCGATCACTGTCACCAGCGTGGCGCCGCGCTCCTCGTAGAATTCGCAATGGATCGAGAGCGCGTGATCGGCCTCGCGCGCGGCGTGGTAATGGACCAGATTGATCGCGGCGATATCGGCCGGTTCGGCGATCCAGTAGGCATCGTCCAACCGCTCGCCCACGCTGGCGACGAGATCGCTGCGCGCGCCCAGCCGTTCGGAAACCTCGGCGCGCTTGGCCGCCACGCGCTCGTGCCGCCCATGCCGCGCATGGCCGAGCCTCAAGCGCTCCTGCGATAGGTCGAACAACTCGCCCAGCAGCTGACCCTTCCAGCTGTTCCAGGTTCCCGGCCCCACGGCGCGGATGTCCACGGCGGTCAGGATGGCGAGATGGCGCAGCCGTTCCAGCCCCTGCACCGTGGCGACGAAATCCTCCACCGTCTTGGGATCGGTCAGGTCGCGCTTCTGCGCGGTGTGACTCATCAACAGGTGATGGAGCACCAGCCAGGCGACCAGCTCGGTCTCGTTTTCGTTGAGGCCGAACCGCGGGCACAATTCGCGCGCCACTTCCGCGCCCAGGATCGAATGGTCGCCCTTCCGACCCTTGGCGATATCGTGCAGCAACACCGCGACATAAGCGGCCCGGCGGCTGGCGACCTTGTGGATCAGCCGCGTGGCGCGCGGATGATCGTCCTTCAATTCGCCCTTCTCGATCCGCGACAGCAATCCGATCGCGCGGATGGTGTGTTCGTCCACCGTGTAATGGTGATACATGTTGAATTGCATCTGCGCGTTGACGCGGCCGAAGTCCGGCACGAAGCGGCCCATCACGCCAGCCTCGTTCATCCATCGCAGCACGCTTGCAGGATCGTTGCGACCCGCCAGCAAATCGAGGAACAGCGCGTTGGCGCGTGCGTCCTCGCGCACAGTGTGATCGATCAGCTTCGCATCGCGCGCGGCCTGTCGCATGGTGCGCGGGTGGACTTCCAGCTCCTCCTCCTCGGCCAGCTGGAACACTTCGATCAGGCGCACCGGATCCTTGCGGAACCATTCGTCGGACGGCGCGGCGATCTTGCCGCCATGGACGACATAGCCCTTCAATTCGCGCGGACGGCTGCGGAACCCGGCGAAAAAGCCGCGCTTGGCGCTCTTTTGGGCGAATTCTTCGTCCAGCTGGGCGAGGAACACGCCCGTCAGGCTGCCGACCCGCTTCGCCTGAAGGAAATAGAATTGCATGAACCGTTCGACCGAGCTTTTGCCCGGCCGATCGGCGAAATTCATCCGCTCGGCGATCTGCCGCTGGAAGTCGAAGGTCAGCCGATCCTCTGCCCGCCCGGTGATCTGGTGCAGATGACAGCGCACCGCCAGCAGGAATCGCTCCGCGCGGCGGAAGCCTTTGTATTCCGCCGTTGTCAGCAGCCCCACATCGATCAGTTCCTTCGCGCTCCTGACCTGGTGGGTGTATTTGCCGATCCAGTAGAGCGTCTGCAGATCGCGCAAGCCGCCCTTGCCGTCCTTGATATTGGGTTCGACGACATAGCGGCTGTCGCCCATCCGCTTATGGCGGGCGTTTCTTTCCGCAAGCTTCTCGACCACGAATTGCCGCTCGGTCCCGCGCGCGACCTCGCTCCAGAACCGGCGCGCCGCCTCGTCGTAGAGCACCTCGTCTCCCCAGACGTAGCGGGCCTCGAGCAGGCTGGTGCGGATCGTCAGGTCCTCGCGCGCCAGCCGGATCGCATCGTCCAGCGTGCGGCTGGAATGGCCGACCTTGAGGCCGAGATCCCACATCAGATAGAGCATCGCCTCGATCACCTGCTCGCACCAGGCGGTGTGGCGCTGGGGCGTCAGGAAGGCGATGTCGACATCAGAATGCGGCGCCATTTCGGCGCGGCCGTATCCGCCGACCGCCAGGATCGCGAGCCGTTCCGCGCTGCTGCGATTCGGCGCGGGGTAAAGATCGGCGGTCACGTGGTCGTAGAGCACGCGCACCAGTTGATCGGTCAGGAAGGCGTAGCCGCGCGTGCAGGCATGGCCCGCCGACGGGTTTTCCTCCAGCCGGCGCACAAGCTCCGCCCGCCCGAGATCGAGCGCTTCGCGCAGAGCCGCAACGATGGCCGGACGCGCCTTTTCGCCCTCTTTCGCGACCAGCGCGGCGATCCGTCCGGCGAGCTGCCGCCGGTCGATGATCGCGCGCTGATTCGGAACGGGGGAGCGATTCACGCCGCGGCGCTATCCTTCGCGTAGAGCGCCTTCACCGCCCGCTTGTCGACCTTCTGCGTGCCGAGGCGCGGCAGCTGTTCTTCGGCCTGCCACAGTTTCTCGGGGATCTTGAAGTGCGCGATATGCTCGGCGAGGTAGGATTTGAGATCGTCCGGGGACAGGCTTTCGCCCGGCTGGGTCAGATAGACTGCCGCGGGCACCTCGCCCATCCGCTCGTCCGGAAGGCCGAAGACGGAACATTCCGCCACCGCCGGATGCGCATAGATCGCGTCTTCCACTTCGATGCAGGCGATGTTCTCGCCCCCGCGGATGATGATGTCCTTCTTGCGGTCGACGATATAGAGATAGCCTTCCGGGTCGAGATAGCCGAGATCGCCGGTGCGGAAATAGGCATCGTCGGTATAGGCCGCCTTGGTGGCTTCCTCGTCCTTCCAATAGCCGAGGAAGTTCGCGGTCGAGCGGATCGAGATTTCGCCCACTTCGCCCTGAGGCAGGGCTTTGCCCGCATCGTCCAGAATCGCCATATCGACCAGCGGGCGCGAGGCCATGCCGGTGGAGCCGGGCTTGGCGAGGTAATTCTCGTTGAGATTGCCCGCGCCGATCGCATTCGTTTCGGTAAGCCCGTATCCCAGCAGCGGGAAACCGTTGGGGAACGATTCCTTGATCTTGTTCACGTGTTCGACCGGGCGCGGCGCGCCGCCGGCCGCGAAGCTCTTGCATTGCGACAGGTCGAACTGGTCGCGATCGGGATGCGTCGCCATCTCGTAGCTCATCAGCGGGACGCCGACGAAGTAGGTGACCTTTTCCTCGTCCAGAAGACGAAGCGCCTCGCCCGCATCCCATTTCGGCATCAGCACCAGCTTGCGCCCGATCGCGATCGACTGGAGAAAGACCGGAATTTCACCCGTGACATGGAACAGCGGCACGCTGACCAGCGCGCTCGGCTGCACGGTCGGCGCCTCGCCCCGCTCGGTCAGAAGCTGGAGGATCATCGCGGTCTGGCAGATATAGTTCATCGTGCCGGACACGACGCCGAGATGATCGGAGAAGGCGCCCTTGGGATTGCCCGTCGATCCCGACGTATAGAGGATGGTGGCAAGGTCGTCCGGCCCCAGCTCGCCGAGCATGCGCATGGCGGTGTCGCCATCGCCCGTGATCGGGGCAAGGCCCGCTTCGTCATGGTCGAACACCACGATACTGGCGCCGTGCTCGATCCCGTCGAGGCGGGCGGCACGCGGTGCATCGGCCAGGACCAGCGAACATTCGCACAGGTCGATTCCGTAGGCGAGCTCTTCGCCCGTCCACCAACCGTTCAACAGCGTGGCGCAGCCGCCCGCCATGATCGTGCCCATATAGGCGATCGCCCATTGGGCCGAATTGCGCGCCGCGATGCCGACCCTATCGCCTTTCTTGACGCCGTGCCGGGTCGCCAAACCATGCGCCACTTTGCCGGCGGCGGTGTAAACCTCGCCGAAGGTCAGACGCTGATCGCCGTCCACCAGGAACAGCGCCTCCTTGTTCTGATTGCAGAAATGGGCGAAATAATGCGCCAGGCTGGGCGGCGCGTTGACGAAGGCGGGCATGTCGACCCCGCGGCGTGTCACGGTCTTCAGGGCGAACATCTGTCCATCGGCGGTCACGGCATCGGTGACGCGGTTAATGTCGCGGTCGAGATCGGTCTGCATAAGGTGCGGCTATCCTCTCTTGAATTCTCCGAAGGCGTATCAGCCGGTGTGCGGGCTTTCGCGCATCGCCCGGCTGTGCCAAAAGCCGCCCCCGACGAGGTCGCAAGCGGCGGCTTTCGGACCACCTATAAGGGATAACCCTGTGCTGTCACTACTCGCGAATGCGGGCGCGGACCCGATCCAGTGGGCGGAGCTCGGCCTCACGCCCGGGATCGATCTCGGATTCTTCACGCTGCGCTGGTACAGCCTGGCGTATCTCGCCGGTATCCTCTTGGGATATTGGCATTTGTCGAAAATGGTGAAGAGCCCGGGCGCGCCGATGGCGCAGCGCCATGTGGACGATCTGTTTTTCTACTGCACGCTGGGGATCATCCTGGGCGGGCGGCTGGGCTATGCCGCGTTCTACCAGCCGGACCTGTTCGGCAGCCTCGCTTTGTTCAAATTGTGGACCGGGGGGATGAGCTTCCATGGCGGTGTCATCGGCGTGCTGATCGCGATCGCCTGGGTCGCCTGGCGCGGCGGGCTGAACTGGCTGCGCGTGTGCGATTATATCGCGGTCAACGTGCCGTTCGGGATGATGTTCGGCCGGCTCGCCAATTTCGTGAACGGCGAATTGTATGGCCGCCCCACCGATGTGAGCTGGGCGATGGTGTTCCCGTCCGATCCGCTCGGCCTCGCGCGGCACCCGAGCCAGCTCTATCAGGCGGGTTTGGAAGGCGCGTTGATGATCGCGATCCTGCTGCCGCTGTTCTGGTATACCCGCGCCCGCTATCGTCCGGGACTGCTGGTCGGCGTGTTCACGGTCGGCATTTCGATCGCGCGCTTCGTCAACGAATTCTTCCGCGAGCCCGATGCGCATCTGGCCTATGTCGTGGCGGAAACCGGTCTCAGCCGGGGGCAGTGGCTGACCATTCCGATGATCGCGATCGGCCTTGCCGTGATCGCTTACAGCCTGACGCGTACGCCCAAATCTCCCGCGCCGGGCGAAGCGAAAGCGGCGTAAGCGGCGGGCATAAAGGGTGAAGGCGAGCGAAGCCGAGAGCGACGATCTGGGTGCCCGCTTCCGGCGCCTGATCCGCGCCCATGGCCCCATGCCGGTGGCGCGCTTTATGGGCGAGAGCAATGCGCGCTATTATGCGAGCCGCGATCCCCTCGGCGCGCCCGATCCGGGCGGACATTCGGATGGCGCTCCGGATAGAGGGGGCGATTTCGTCACCGCGCCCGATATCAGCCAGATGTTCGGCGAAATAATCGCCCTGTGGTGCGCCGATCTCTGGACGCGTGCGGGCAGGCTGCAGGATGTCCTCTATGTCGAGCTTGGCCCGGGACGCGGCACGCTGGCGAGCGACGCGCTGCGAGTGATGGCGCGCCACGGAATCGCGCCGCGCGTGCATCTCGTGGAAGGCTCGCCCGTGCTGCGCGCCAAGCAGGCGGCGGCGGTGCCCGGCGCTCAGTTCCATGACGATCTCGCAAGCGTGCCCGAAGATGCGCCCATACTGCTCATCGCCAACGAATTTCTCGACGCGCTGCCGGTGCGCCAACTGGTCCGCACCGAAAGCGGCTGGCGCGAGCGAATGGTGGCGCTGGACGAGGATAACGCGTTCGTCTTCGCGGCGGGGCCGAACCCGATGGACGATGCCGTCCCGCAAGACCGGCGACAGGCGGAGATCGGCACCATACTCGAAACCAATCCCGGCGCGGCGGCGGTGATGGACGAGGTCGCACGGCGAACCGCGGGGCAGGGCGGCGCGGCGCTGTTCATCGATTACGGGTTTCTGGCCCCGCGTTACGGATCCACGCTTCAGGCCGTGAAGGGCCATCGCAAGGTCGATCCGCTGGAATTTCCCGGCAGCGCCGATCTCACCGCGCTGGTCGATTTCGCAACGCTTGCCGGGATCGCGCAGGCGGGCGGGGCCGAATGGCTGTCGGCGACGACACAAGGAAACTGGCTGCGCGCGCTGGGTATCGAAGCGCGGGCGCAGGCCCTGCAAGACAAGGGAGGCGGCGAGGCGGTCGCCCGCGATCTCCACCGTCTCGTTCACGCCGAGGAAATGGGCGAACTGTTCAAGGTGATGGCACTTGGCGGTGGGGGGTGGCCCGCAGGCGCAGGATTCGGGCCCGTCTAGAAACGATCCGCCATCTGGTTGGTTCGACCACCAAAGGAGATTTCGATGAAACACGCTGCACTCGCTCTTGCCGGAGCCGCCATGGCTCTGGCCGCTCCCGCTTCGGCAGCCGATCCGATCACCGGGCGCTGGATCACCGAGGATCGCGACGCCGTGATCACCATCGCGCCGTGCGGAGCCAATCTTTGTGGCAAAATCAGCAAATTTTTGGTCGCCCCGCCCCAGGGCGTGAATCAGCGCGACGTCAACAATCCCGACAAGTCGAAGCGCAGCCGCAAGCTGCTCGGCACGCCCGTGCTGACTTCGTTCAGCGAGGATGGCGATCTGTGGCGCGGACGTATTTACGATCCCAAGTCCGGTAAGGATTACCGATCGGTGATCCGGCGCACGTCCGCCTCCAAGCTTGAGGTTAAGGGGTGCCTCGGCCCGTTCTGCCAGACCCAGAACTGGACCCGCGCGAACTGAGCCTCAGAGCCCGATAGCGTCGGCCAGTTCCGTCGCCGCCTGTTCGGGCGTGCGCTTGTCCTCGGTACGGTCGACCGCGTAATTCGCCGCGCGCATCTCGGCCACGTCGATCGCGCCCAGCAGCGGTTCGAGCGCGGCGCGCAATCGTTCGTCCCGGCTCGCTTTCGGGCTCAACACGATCAGCGCGTCGTAACTCGGCAGCGCTTCTTCGGGGTCTTCCAGCACGGTCAGGCGATCCGCTGCGATACGGCCATCCGAGGTATAGGCGCTGATCACGTCCGCCTCGCCCGATTGCAGCGCATCGTACATGAAAGTGGGCGAGAAATTGCGCGTCTCCGCAAAGCGCATCCCGTAGATATCGCGCACGGCGATCCATTCGGGCCGCTCGAAGAATTCGGGATCGCCGCCCACGGTGAGACGCCCCGCCACGCCGGAAAGATCGGTCAGCGAGGAGACGCCCAGAGCGCGGGCGCGATCGCTCCGCATGGCGAAGGCATAGGCGTTTTCGAATCCGAGCCGCCCGAAAATCCGGGCATCGCTCGTGCGCTCTTTCCACTCGACGATCGCTTCATACATCGCCTCGCGCCCCGGATTGTCTTCGCGCTTCAGCTCGTTCGCCCACAGGGTGCCGGTGTAATCCACGCTGATGTCGATTGCGCCCGTCGTCCCCGCGCGGTGGACCACCGCCGAGCCGAGCCCATCGCGATATTCGACGCGGTATCCCGCATCTTCCAGCCTCTGGCCGATCAGGCGGGAGAGAATGTATTGTTCGGAAAAGCTTTTCGCGCCGATCACTATTCTGTCGTCCGCATTGCCGCGCCAGGGCGCGTACTGGGCTAAACCGGCAGCGCCCCCGCCGAGCAGGACGGCGATCATCCCGCCCAGCCACAGCGCGCGTTTGCGCAGGGCGAAGCCGCGCTCGATCAGGCCGAGCAGGAGATCGGCGGTCAATGCCAAGGCCGCGCTGGCGAAACAGCCCGCAAGCACCAGCACCCAGTTCTGCGTCTGCAATCCGGCGAAAATCGGATCGCCAAGGCTGGGTTGGCCGATCGTGGTGCTGAGCGTCGCAGCGCCGATGGTCCACACGGCGGCGGTGCGGATGCCCGCCATGATGAACGGTGCAGCCAGCGGCGCTTCGACCAAGCGCAGCCTCTGCCATGCGCTCATCCCAACGCCGTCGGCCGCCTCCAGCACTTCGGGGTCGAGATTGGTCTGCGCGGTGACTGCGTTGCGCAGGATCGGCAGCAGGGCATAGAGCGTGAGCGCGAGCAGGGCAGGCAGAAAGCCGAGCGTCGGCAGGTCGTCGCCGAACACGGCGCGCAGGCTCAACAGGATCGGGAAGAACAGCGCCAACAGAGCGAGGGCGGGAATGGTCTGTACCAAACTCGCGAAGCCGAGCGCTAGGCGTGCGACGGCGCGCGACCGGCTGGCCCAGACGGCCAGCGGCAGGGCGATGGCGATCCCCAGCGCGATGGCGCTTGCCGCGAGAAGGACATGGGCGGCGAGCTTGTCGCCAAGGCCGAACAGCGTGTCCCAGAACCCGCTCATGCGGGTCCGCTCCCCGGCAGCGCGGCCAGGCGCCGCGCCTGTTCGCGCGGGACCGCGACCAGGCCTTGCGCGATTTCGCCGCCCGCGCCTTCCAGCAGAGCCAGCGGCGTTTCGTCGGCGACGATTCGCCCTTGGTCCATCACCAGCACGCGATCGGCCAGCAACAACGCTTCGGCCATATCGTGCGTGACCATGATCGTGGTGAGACCGAGATCGTCGTGCAAAGCGCGCACTCTGTCTCCGAGTGCGTCGCGCGTAATCGGATCGAGCGCGCCGAACGGTTCGTCCATCAGCAGCAGGCGTGGCTCGCCCGCCAGAGCCCGCGCCACGCCGACGCGCTGGCGCTGGCCGCCGGACAGGGCATCGGGCATGCGCGCGGCCATCGTGGGATCGAGTTCCACGAGGCCGAGCAATTCGGCAATCCGTGCCTCGCTCAACCGCTCGCCCGCCAGTCGCGGGCCGATGGCGATGTTTTCAGCGACATTCATATGTGGGAACAGGCCGATCCCCTGAAACACATAGCCGATCCGGCGCCGCAAGGCGCTGACGGGCAGACTCGCGGCGTCTTCGCCATCGATCAGCACACGTCCGGTATCGGGGATGGTCAGGCGATTGGCGGTCTTGAGCAGCGTCGATTTGCCCGAGCCCGATGCGCCGACGAGCGCGACGAACTGGCCGTGGGGAATGGCGATCGAGACCTCGTCCACCGCGCGCAGATCGCCGTAGTGGCGGGCGACCGAGTCGAATTGGAGGGCACTGTCGCCAGCGCTCATGCCGGTGCGGAGGCGTCCGAACCGGTGTCGCTGACCGCCTCGCCGCTTTCGGCTTCGGGCGCACGGTAATCGACCTGCTGTAGGCGCACGCGCTTGCCGCTGCTGGCCTGGACGATCATGCCGCCATCGCCGTCCATGCCGCGTGGGCTCCAGCAGGTGCGCGGCCCATCGTTCGTTTCCTGCGCGGCTTCGGAAGCGCCATCGCTTCGCGCCTCGTCATCCGTGTCGGGAGAGAGACAGAGCCTGTCATCCCCATCGACTTCCCAGCTGCCCGAATGCCACGGATCGCCATTGCGAAGATCGCGATAACGCCCGCCATCGTCCAGAAACGTGGTGTATCGCGCCCCATCTTCATCTTCGACCCGCCAGGCTGTACGCGCGAAATCGGCAGGCACGTCCTCACCGTTCAGGGCGGCGGTTGCGTTTTTCTGCTCCGCCGATCCGCCCTCGGCGGCCTCGAGCGCGTTTCCAGCCGCGACTTCATTTTCCGGCGTATCGGGCGAACACGCCGCAAGCAGTGCCATCCCCGCAAGGACTGCGATCAGGGTGCGCGCAGTCACGCTTGCAGCTTGTCGCATGGCAGTTCCAGATCGACTTCGAGCATACCGTCCACGATGCGCCGTGTGAATTTGCCTTGCAGCTGCCCTTCCACGGCGGTGCGCAGCAGGCGCGAACCAAAGCCTTCGCGTTCGACCGTGTCGGGCGCGCCTTGCGCTCCCTCCTCGTCGCTTTCCGGCAGGCCAGTCTCGCGCCAAGCCACGACCACTTGCGAACCTTCGTCGATGATCTCGACCGAGAGATGGCCGTCGGCATGCGAAAGCGCGCCGTATTTGGCCGAATTGGTCGCCAATTCATGGAAGATGAGAGCCAGCGGCGTTGCCGATTTTTCGCCGATCGCACACCCGCTTCCGATGATCCCGATTCGCTTGCCGTCGATCCGGCCATATGGGGCCAGAAGTTCGGCCAGCAGCCCGTTCAGCGTATTTTCGGTCCGCCCGGCATGGGGGCGGACGAAATCGTGCGCCTTGCCCAGCGTGCGGATCGTGTCCGACAATTCCCTGACAAAATCCTCGGCCCCCGGATGCTTGCGACCCTGCAGCGATATCAGCCCGCTGATCACGGCGAAGATGTTCTTGATCCGGTGCGAAAGCTCGCGCGCAAGTAGGTCGCGCGAATCGGACACGCTCTGCAGATCGTCGATATCGACGGCGGCACCGAACCAGGTCTGGGGATCCTCGTCTCCGACGACGAAGGGCCAGGCGCGCAGGATCATCCAGCGATAGACACCGTCGTTTCGCTTCAGGCGCGCCTTGGCCTCCCAGCGTTCCTTGCTCGCGCGCGAGACTGTGCGAGCGGTTCTCAGCTCTTCGATGTCGTCGGGATGAACCAGCGCGGCGGAATCGAAATCGGAGAGATCGTCGACGCCCAGAAATTCGTAAAGCGCGGGATTGGCGTATTCGATCTCGCCCTCGGCATTCGCGGCCCAGGCATAGACAGGCAGGTTTTCCGCGAGCTGGCGCGTGCGCAACTCGCTGACTTCGATCCGGTTTTCGGCAAAGGCCGCGTCACGCTCCGCTGTCAGGCGGCGCATCACCGCGCGGCCGAGGACTTCAAGCCCTTCGCGCTGCAATGCATTCAAACCTTCGGGTCGCGCTTCCCGGTCGATCACGCACAGCGCACCCAGCGGCACCCCCTCGCTGGAAACAAGCGGTTGCCCGGCATAGAAGCGAACGCCGTCGTCGGTCTTCACCAGCTCCATCTCGGCGAAGCGCGCATCCTCGCTTGCATCGGGCACAACCAGTGGCCCCTGGCCTTCCATCGTATGCGCGCACAGGCTGGTGGAGCGAGGCGTCTCAAGCCCCGGAAAGCCCTTGCGTGCCAGAAAGCGCTGGCGATCCTTTTCCACCAGCGTGACCATGGCGATCGGGACTTCGCACAAACGTGCCGCAAATTCGACGATCTGCGCCAGTTCACGGTCGTCCTGAACCGCATCGGCGCCATAAGCCGCGATGACGCGATTACGCAGCCCCTCATCGTTGGAGGCGGGCTCGGCTGCCTGATGGGCCGGCCAAAGGGGAAAACGGCTGAGCTTCATGGTGATTGCCGACTTAGACTAAGACGGTGACTTCGCAAGGGGTTTGCCCGCCATGCACGGCTCGGCTACGGGCTGTGGCCAAGGCGGCGGACGCGATCCGCCGGACGAACTCACGCTCAGGAGCAGATGATGCGCGCCACCCCCGATTTCGATTTCCAGCTGGGCGAGAGCGGCGAAATGATCCGCGACACCGTCGCGCGCTTCGCGGACGAACAGATCGCGCCGCTGGCCGAGAAGGTCGATCGCGAGGACTGGTTCCCGCGTGAGGATCTGTGGACCGCGATGGGCGAACTTGGTCTGCACGGGATCACGGTGAGCGAGGAAGATGGCGGCCTCGGCCTCGGCTATCTCGAACATGTCATCGCGGTGGAGGAAGTCAGCCGGGCGAGTGCCAGCGTGGGCCTCAGTTACGGCGCCCATTCCAATCTCTGCATCAACCAGATCGCACGCTGGGGCAATGAGGAGCAGAAGGCGAAATACCTGCCCAAGCTGATCAGCGGCGAACATGTCGGATCGCTGGCGATGAGCGAGGCGAGCGCGGGATCGGACGTCGTCTCGATGAAGATGAAGGCCGAAAAGGTCGATGGCGGTTACCTGCTCAACGGCACCAAGTTCTGGATCACCAACGCGCCCTTCGCCGATACGCTGGTCGTCTACGGCAAGACCGATCCCGAAGCGAAGAGCCGTGGGATCACCACTTTCCTGATCGAAAAGGATTTCGAAGGCTTTGCGATCGGGCAGAAGATCGAAAAGGTCGGCATGCGCGGCTCGCCGACGAGCGAGCTGGTCTTCGACGATTGCTTCGTGCCGGACGAGAACGTGATGGGCCCGGAAAACGGCGGTGTCGGCGTGTTGATGAGCGGGCTCGATTACGAGCGCGTGGTGCTCGCCGGATTGCAATTGGGCGTGATGCAGGCCTGTCTCGACACGGTGATCCCATACTTGCGCGAACGCACCCAGTTCGGAAAGCCGCTCGGCAGCTTCCAGCTGATGCAGGCCAAGGTCGCCGACATGTATGTCGCCCTCCAGTCGGCGCGCGCCTACACCTACGCAGTTGCCAAGAATTGCGATGCGGAAAAGACCACGCGCTTCGATGCGGCAGGCGCGATCCTGTTGGCGAGCGAGAATGCCTTCCGCGTGGCTGCCGAAAGCGTCCAGGCGCTGGGCGGGGCAGGCTATACGCTCGACTGGCCGGTGGAGCGCTACATGCGCGATGCCAAGCTGCTCGACATCGGCGCGGGCACGAACGAGATCCGCCGCATGCTGATCGGGCGCGAACTGATCGGGGCGGCTGGGTGAGCGCCGACGAAGACTACGTCTACGACGAGGAGAGCGGCGACTGGATGCCCGCTTCCGAACTCGCAGCAAAGCAGGCTGCGGCGGACACCGTTGAAGTGCGCGATGCGGTCGGCAACCTGCTTGCCGACGGCGATCAGGTGACGCTGATCAAGGATCTGGAGGTCAAGGGCGCGGGCCAGACGCTGAAGCAGGGCACGCTGATCAAGTCGATCCGCTTAACCGGCGACGCGCAGGAGATCGACTGCAAATACCCCGGCATCAAGGGCCTCGTCCTGCGCGCCGAATTCGTGAAGAAGCGGTGAGAACCGATGGTAGCGCGGAAGACCTGAATCCTCCCCGGAACGGGGAGGGGGACCGCTAGGCGCTGCCCGCGCGATCGGCGATCATGCTCGGCAAAGCTATCATGGCGTCCAATGTCGTCGTAAATGGATATACCATGCCGATCGGCTTTGAGGAATTTCTGATCCCCTGGCTCTTGCAGTCGGGGTTCGCTCTGTTTGTCTTTTCGGTCGCATGGCGGCATTGGGCAATTCGACACTCGAACGTAGAGGCTCAATGACCGCACCCACTCTCACCACCAAGCTCGACCGCGAGGCGCCCGATGCCAAGGCGCGCTTCGATCACAACCGTGCGCTGGCCCAAGACCTGCGCGCGAAGGTCGCCGAAGCGGCGCTGGGCGGGTCCGAGCGGCATCGCGAACGGCATGTGTCGCGCGGCAAGCTGCTTCCGCGCGAGCGAGTGGAGCGGCTGCTCGATCCCGGCTCGCCCTTCCTCGAAATCGGGCAATTGGCCGCGAACGGGATGTATGAGGGCGATGTGTCCGGCGCCTCTATGATCTGCGGGATCGGGCGCGTTTCGGGGCGGCAGGTGATGATCGTCTGCAACGATCCGACGGTGAAGGGCGGCAGCTATTACCCGATGACGGTCAAGAAGCATCTCCGCGCCCAGGAGATCGCCGAACAGAACCGCCTGCCCTGCATCTATCTGGTCGATAGCGGCGGCGCGAACCTGCCCTATCAGGCCGAGGTCTTCCCCGACCGCGATCATTTCGGGCGCATCTTCTTCAATCAGGCCAATATGTCCGCGCTCGGCATTCCGCAGATCGCCTGCGTGATGGGCAGCTGCACGGCGGGCGGGGCCTATGTGCCCGCGATGAGCGACGAGACGGTGATCGTGCGCGAACAGGGCACGATCTTCCTGGCCGGGCCGCCGCTGGTGAAAGCCGCGACGGGCGAAGAGATCAGCGCCGAGGATCTGGGCGGCGGGGACCTTCACGCCAAGAAGAGCGGCGTGGTCGATCACCTCGCAGAGAACGACGAACACGCGCTCACCATCGTGCGCGATATCGTGTCGCATCTCGGCGCCAATACCGGTGCGGCCACGGATATCGCGATAAAGGAACCCCGCGCGCCCAAATTCGACGCGGAAGATCTCTATGCCCTGATCCCCGATGACGTACGCGCGCCCTACGACGTGCACGAGGTGATCGCGCGGATCGTGGACGGCAGCGAGTTCCACGAGTTCAAGGCGCAATACGGAAGCACGCTGGTCTGCGGTTTCGCGCATATCTGGGGTATGCCGGTCGCGATTCTCGCCAATAACGGCGTGCTGTTTTCCGAGAGCGCGCAGAAGGGCGCGCATTTCATCGAACTGGCCTGCCAGCGACGCATCCCGCTGCTGTTCCTCCAGAACATATCCGGCTTCATGGTCGGCGGGAAATACGAGGCGGAAGGCATCGCCAAGCACGGTGCCAAGCTGGTGACCGCGGTTGCCACCGCGACCGTGCCCAAGCTGACCGTCGTGATCGGCGGATCGTTCGGCGCAGGCAATTACGGCATGTGCGGCCGCGCCTATAGCCCGCGTTTCCTTTTCACCTGGCCCAATGCGCGCATTTCGGTGATGGGCGGCGAACAGGCGGCAAGCGTCCTCGCCACCGTCCATCGCGACGCCGACAGCTGGAGCGAGGAAGAGGCCGAAGCCTTCAAGGCCCCGATCCGTCAGAAATACGAGGACGAGGGCAATCCCTACTACGCCACCGCCCGCCTGTGGGACGATGGCGTGATCGACCCCGCCCAGACCCGCGACGTGCTGGCGCTGGCCCTGTCCGCCAGCCTCGAAGCCCCGATCGCCGAACGCCCGGCCTTCGGCGTGTTCAGGATGTGATCGGAAGGTGACATCCCATCCGAGGTCGCGGCGATGACCCGCAAACCCTCGCTCCTATCCCGCCTCGTCTGGCGTATTCTGCTTGGTCTCTATCGCTGGAAGGGCTGGCGGTTCGAGGGGGCGGCGCCGGATGTGCGCAAATGCGTGATCCTCGGCGCGCCGCATACGTCGAACTGGGATTTCATCTTCGTGCTGGGCGCGGCGCAGAGAATGGGCATTCCGCCCGGTTTCATCGGCAAGCACACGCTGTTCAAATGGCCGATGGGCGGCTTCATGCGCGATATGGGCGGGATTTCGATCGAACGCGGCCGGCGCGGCGGGAATTATGTCCAGCAGATCGCCGAGGCTTTCGATCAAGCCGACGAACTCGCGCTGGTGATTGCGCCCGAAGGATCGCGTAGTGGATCGGGCGAATGGAAGAGTGGCTTCTATCACATCGCGATGGCGGCGAACGTTCCGATCGTGCCCTTTGGAAGAGAGCGCGCGGATGATGGGCGGGCCGGACGTCGCACGAGGGGAGAATTATGGCGATCGTACTTGAATCCGTAATCGCGAATGCGGCGATCCTGTTGGGGCTGGCCCTGATTCTGGGCGTCTTCGCGCCGCGCCTCGCTTTCGGGCAGGCGGCCTGGGGCTTGGGAATCGTCGTGCTCGCCGGGACGAGCTGGTTCCAGCTGGCCGCGCCCGCACCGCTTGCCAATCAGCTTGCGGGTATGGCCGTGGCCTGGGGACTCTGGGTTGCGGTGTCGGTGCGTTTTACGGCCCAGGCAGCCGGGGCGATGGGCGTTTCGGCAGGCGAAACCTCGCCGCCTATGATCCAGGCGGTGCTTCGCGTCCTTGGGCGGGCGCTGCTGCTGTTCCTCGTCGCGAGCCCGGCCCAATACGGGATCATCCAGGCTTCTTCGATCGAGCCGGTCAGCGGGCTCTCGCTGGTCGGGCTGGGGATCTACGTGCTCGGCTTCCTGCTCGACGCGCTGCGGGCGCGCAAACCGGCAGGACGCGCGCGATGGGGTATGGCGCTGGTCTGGTGGGGCCTTTGGATCGCTTCCGCCAGCGCGGGCTGGTGGGTTGCAGCGTGGACCGCGATCGGACCGATCCTGGCGACCTGGCTGGCGCTACGCGCACGCTCGGCCCGCTGACCGCTCAGGGGCGGGTGGAACGCTCCACCCATATGGCGCGTATTGCTCCCGAGCGCTGGCGGATGGCGGCGCATGAGGAGAGTTGCCATGCAGGAAGCCGAACTTATCCAATTGCTTGTCGTGATTGCCGTGGTGATCGCGGTGTTCGCCATCATCTGGTTCGTCCTGCGGCGCCGCAAGACCAATCAGCTGCGCGAAAAGTTCGGCGACGAATACGACCGCACGGTCGACAGCGTCGGCGGGCGCAGCGATGCGGAGCGCAATCTGGAAGAGCGCCAGAAGCGCGTGGCGGAATTCGACATTCGCCCGCTGACGGTGGCCGAACGCGATCGCTTCGCCGCCGAGTGGAAGGATGTGAAGGCGCTGTTCGTCGATAGTCCGGCCGAAGCAGTGCTGCGCGGCGATCGCCTGCTCGCGAACATGATGGATACGCGCGGCTATCCGATGGGCGATTTCGACCGGCGTTATGAAGATCTGACAGTCGATCACGGCACTGTGGCGCGCCACTATCGCGACGGGCACGACATTGCCGAAAAGCGCGGAGACGCCACGACCGAGGAAATGCGCCGGGCGCTCAACCATTACGAGAAGCTCTATGACGAGCTGGTCGCCGATGCGGTCGAGGAGACTTCGGTCACTACCGATCGCGCCGATGGGACGAGCGACGGGATCGCAGACCATAACGGCGAAAGTTTCGGCGATGCCGATACCGCCAGCATGACCGCGAACGGTCGCCCGGTGCGCCCGGACTGAGCGCTATAAGCGGGCGGTACTGCCGTCTTCCTTGAGGGCGTGCTTGAGGCTCGCTCCGATCGCGAGTGCCGACAGAAGCGTGATCAGCCCCGCCCAGACCCAGTGCGGCAGGACCAGCGCGGCCTCGATCGCGCCGGTGTCCGACAGGACGCGGCGCCCGCCGATCACTGCGCTTTCGGTGAAGAGGTAATTCCAGTCGCGCAGCATGCTGAGCGCGGCGAGAATGCCTAGGAATTGCAGCGTGAAGCGTTCGAGATTGGGCCTGTCGCTGCGCGCGATACCCACGAGGATCAGCGCCACGAGCGGCAGGACGATCACGCCCACCGGACTGCGCACCCAGATGAAAGTGGAAACGATCAGCGCCCCGGCCAGCGCATAAAGCGCCGGGCGCCAGCTGCGGCGGCGGCCCGAGGCGAGGATCAGCAGCGAGCCCACGACAGTAGGCCCAAGCGGTCCCGCCGCCGCGACGACCGCGCGCTTGAGGCGTCCGGCCTCGATCGGCGTGAAGCTTTCGGCGAAGCCCGATCCGTCGGGCAGGATCACCAGCCGCTGGAAATCCCAGCCCACCAGCATCGCCGCCAGCCCGTGCGCCATTTCGTGGAACCACGTCGTCAGGATGACGAAGGGATAGAGCAGATACGCGCCAAACGGGATCAGCGGCAGGAACAGCACCAGCGCGCCCGCGAGGAGCAGGCGCCCGACCTGTTCGGCCTGTGATCCCGGCGCGATCGGATTCTTCAAACCGGTCTCAAACGTCGAGATTTGCGACGTTAAGCGCGTTATTCTGGATGAATTCGCGGCGCGGCTCGACCACGTCGCCCATCAGGCGCGTGAAGATCTCGTCCGTGACGTCGGCATCCTCGACCTTGACCTGGAGAAGCGCGCGATTGTCCGGATCGAGCGTGGTTTCCCAAAGCTGCTCGGCGTTCATTTCGCCCAGGCCCTTGTAACGCTGGATCTTCTGGCCCTTGCGCCCGGCGGCGAGGACCGCTTCGAGCAATTGGGTTGGAAGGATGATCGCGCCGTCTTCGGCCATGGGGGTATCGACGGCAGCGTCCGTTTCGCTTTCGTCCGAAACTTCTTCCTCGACCGTCTCTTCCGACCCCTTCACCAGGCGCACCGGCGCGGTGTAGACTTCGGCCTGTTCGCTCGCCACGCGGTGCAGCTTGCGCGCTTCGGCGCTGTCGAGGAACTTGCCTTCGATCTCGTGCACGTCGGTCACGCCGCGCCACAGGCGGTGGAAGCGCACCGTGCCGTTGTCGAGCCGATCGGCGGACCAGTTCGCTTCCGGATCGCCCAGCTGGAGATGCGCGGCGGCGCGGTTCAGCGCTTCGCTGCGATCGGACAATTCGGGATCGAGCGCGCCTGCCAGCGCCATCGCCTCGATCAGGTCGGTATCGTATTTGCGCGGCACGAAGGCGAGCAGGTTCCGCATGCGCAGGCCGTGCGCGACCAGTTCGGACAATTCGCCCGCCCCGCGCGTGCCGCCCGCCGTCTCCAGCACGCGGCCCTGCAGGCCCTGTTCGGTCAAATAGCGATCGTAGGCGGCCTGATCCTTGAGATAGACTTCCGATTTGCCGCGCGTCACCTTGTAGAGCGGCGGCTGCGCGATGAAGAGGTGCCCGGCCTTCACGATCTCGGGCATCTGGCGGTGGAAGAAGGTCAGCAGCAGGGTGCGGATATGCGCGCCGTCGACATCGGCGTCGGTCATGATGACGATCTTGTGATAGCGCAATTTGTCGAGCGTGAATTCGTCGCGCAGGCCCGTACCC
>LULH01000183.1_pt1 | contig 22343 bp, 23 predicted proteins | sample 728201 | NCBI WGS metagenome assembly LULH01 (sample SAMN03860294, study PRJNA289734) | marine metagenome | biome: seawater column; feature: ocean; material: water; isolation source: Red Sea water column Station 169 - depth 100m | place: Saudi Arabia: Red Sea | collected 2011-10-15 | depth 100 m
TATGAGATACAAAGCAGCAGTTGATGCTGGATTGAAAGAAGTTCACACAATGAAAGTCAATATAAGTAAAAAGAAACAAGAAGAATTTATAATCAAAGACAATGCTAGTTTCGGAGATTGGGATTGGGATATACTTGCAAATATTTGGGATAATCAAAAACTAAATGAATGGGGAATAGATGTTTGGCAACCTGAAGAAGAAGTTGATTACTCTGTATTAGATGATATTGATGTCGAAGAAGAAATTAATTCAATGTATGAGCAAACAAAAAAATCTATAATACTTGAATATCCTGCAAAAGATTTTGAGCCAATTAAAAATTTGTATGATGATTTAAAAAACAAAGAAGTTAATTTACCAGATTTGTTTTATAAAGCTATGCAAAAATATGGATTATAAAATAGCAATACCATCTTACAAAAGGTCAGACATAATAAAACACAAAACTTTAAAGCTATTAAAAGACTACGGAATAGATAAAAATCGTATAACAATATTCGTTGCGAACAAAGAAGAAGAAAAACTATACAAAAAATCGTTATACAATAAATATAAAATCGTAGTTGGCGTACCTACATTAAATGCTCAAAGGAGTTTTATAACAAAATATTATCCGAAAGGAACTCGCTTGATGCAGTTTGATGATGATTTAACTGACTGTTTAATAAAACTAGATGATAAAAATTTAGTGCCGATTAAAAATTTAGAAAAAGAGTTTATTGAAAAAGGTTTTAAAATTTGTGAAAAATTAAAATCAAATTTTTTTGGTTACTACGCAGTACCGAATCCTTTTTTTATGAAAAAGAGAATACAAACTAAATTATGCTATGTTTGTGGTGGTGCTTTTGGGGAAATATTAACTCACGATAAATTTATAGACACAGAAACAAATCACGGAGAGGACTACGAAAGAAGCATACGATATTATATTAAAAATAAAAAAGTAGTTAGATTTGATTACATTTATTTTAAAACAAAAGGATATGTTGGGGAAGGTGGTTTGCAAACTATTAGAAATAAAAAATATATTTTCAATTCTATTAGTCGTATTGCAAATATGTTCCCTCAATACTGCGATATGTATGTAAGAAAAACAACAGGTAATGCTGAATTAAGATTAAGAGATAAAACAAAATGAAAACATTAAAATTACAATACCATAAACACGATATTAAAATAGGTAAGCGATGCGATTTTGTTCCGCCAACTGTTACTGAAAGTTGTCTATTAGAATATGACGGAGAAGTGATTGGCTTTTACCTAACTGAACTGCCTGATAAATTAAAACAATATATTACGATAGCCAACAAAGAGTTCTTAAGTAAAAATGTACCAAAGTCATTACTTGAAAGGTCTGATGTATATGAAATGCAAAGGAAACTTGGTATAAGTAGAAAAGAAGCAATGGCTAGGAACACAGTACAAATGAGTACAATATTAGGTGCCGTATTAGCAAAGCCACATTTAAGGAGACCATACAACTCAGTTTCAGCAGTACACACAAACGAAAAAGCAAAGACATTTATTAAAGCAATGCTACTATCTTGTTTAGAATGTGAAAAGCTAATTGAAAAATATATGCCCGAACAATATAAATCACAAAAGAAACTAATAGAAGAAACTACATTACCTAAATATCGATTCGGTAATTTATTTACAAGTAGCATATCTAATTTTAATATTGCCGCACCTTTTCATCAAGATAGAGGAAATTTAAAACACACAGTCAATGCTATATTAACTAAACGAAAAGATACAGAGGGTGGTGCGTTGTGTGTTCCTGATTTTCAACATACATTTGAACAAGCAAATAATAGTTTGTTGGTTTATCCTGCTTGGTTTAATATTCACGGAGTAACTAAAATTATAAAACACAATGAAGATGGATATAGAAATAGTTTAATTTTTTACCCACTCGCTGGTTTTGATAAATAATTATGGACAAAAGTAGACACATAAAAAAGGAGAGCATTTTGAAAGCACTTGAACAAAGTTTAGGTATAGTTACTGTTGCTTGTAAAAAAGCTGATGTACCAAGAAGCACATTTTATAAATGGTTAAATGAAGATGAAAACTTTGCACAACAAGTTAAGGACATTGAAAACATTGCTCTTGATTTTGCTGAAAGTCAATTACATAAACAAATAGGAGATGGTATTCCTAGTTCAACTATGTTTTATTTGAAAACAAAAGGAAAGAAAAGAGGATATGTAGAAAGACAAGAGATAACTGGAGCTGATGGTATGCCTAATAACTTTCAAATTGAAATAATTGATAAAACAGAAGATACAGACTAATGTCGTTTACAAACATCTTGTTAGAAGCGATAAAAAAATAATCGTTGAGCAGGGAGGAACTCGTTCAGGAAAAACATTCAATATACTACTTTGGATAATATTTGAGTTTTGCACAAAAAACAATAAAAAGATAATCACTATTTGCAGGAAAAGTTTTCCTAGTTTAAGGGCGACTGTTTTAAGAGATTTTTTTGATATATTAAAAAACAATAATATATACAGCGAAACCTTTCACAATAAATCAAATTCAGAATATCATTTGTTTGGTAATTTAGTTGAGTTCATCAGTTTAGATATGCCACAAAAAATTAGAGGTAGGAAAAGAAATCTTTTATTTGTAAATGAGGCCAACGAATTATATTTTGAAGATTGGCAACAACTAATATTTAGAACACAAGAGAAAATTATAATTGACTTTAATCCGTCAGATGAATATCATTGGATATATGACAAAGTAATTACAAGAGATGATTGCGACTTTTTTAAAACAACTTATTTAGATAATCCATTTATTGAAGAAGCTATTAAATTAGAAATAGAAAGATTAAAAGAAACTGACGAACAATATTGGCAAATTTATGGTTTGGGTGAAAGGGCAGCAAGTCGCAGCACGATATTTAATTATGTTGAATGTAATAAAATTCCAGAGGAAGCAACATTAATTGCATACGGAATGGATTTTGGATATACAAATGACCCAACAACTTTGGTATCGGTTTACACATACGACCATAAACTTTATATTAAAGAACATTTATATAGAACTCAAATGACAACAAGAGATATACATAATTTTTTAATCAAAGAAAGTTTAGAGAAGAAACCTATTTATGCTGATAGTGCAGAGCCAAGATTAATTACAGAATTAAGAACAATGGGGCATAATATATTCCCAAGTATGAAAGGTCGTGATTCAATAAACGCAGGTATTGATTTATTAAAAAGATATAAACTACATATTTTAAAAGATAGTGATAATGCAATTAGAGAATTTAGAAACTACAAATGGGCAGAAGATAAATCTGGTCGGCTAACCAATATTCCTATTGATAAAGATAATCATATTATCGACCCCTGCCGTTACGCAACTTATAGTATTCTTTCTAGACCTAACTTCGGTAAATATACAATACAATAAAAAAAGAGGGTTACTATTATTCGCCCTCTTTTAGTTTTTGTTTACACAGTAGCTTCGCAGTCCTCGTGGATTCCTACATTGGAATCTAAGGCGTTGCCTTTTTCTACCTCAACTGCTAATGAATGTGAGTAATCTAATTTAAGAGCCTCTCTGACTTCTTTTTTTAGATAGACACAAACATTTCCGTTTTCATCTTCGGTAGCCGTAAACAAGTTTGTATTAAAATTAACATAAATCATAAGACAAATATACAAATAAAATACTTATAAACAAATTTGTTTATTAAATATATTGGTTGTATATTTGATATAACAAAACAAATAAATTATGACATATACATTAGACAAATACAAACAAAACCTCAAAGTCATCAATGATGATGTTTGGAGTTACAATACTAGAGTTGGTATAATTGCAGGTAGTAAATTATTTCAATTAGGTTATTGGTCACAGACTACTCAAAAGCATATCAATTATGTTGCTAACGAATACGATTTAGATTTAATTAAACCATAATGGATAAAATACAGAACTTAAAAGATTTAGAATATTATGGTAACATTTTATTGGTTACAGAGTTAGTAAATAAGTATATTAAAATGCGACCTAATAATAAAGAGTTGAAAAAACTAGGCGATGCATTACTTAAAGTTTCTTTATATGTGGTAGGGTTACAAGATGACCTCGCTAAACATAAAGAAGCAATCAGCGATTATCGTTATAGAAAAAACAAAGCATTATTAGAGTTAGAAAAAATTAAAAAGAAATACACTTTAGACATTGGCGAGACAAATGAGACGATTGATACAGAGTTTTCATAGTTTGTTTGGTTAGTTTATGTCTCACAATGTTTGGTAGCCGTAAGGCTCAAGAGGGTTTGATGTAGGGTTTACTTTCGTTAGTGGTTTATTAACGATTAGTAATGTGCGTCAGCCCTCTTTTTTTTATTCAATATTTTCTCGTTAATTTGTAGTATAAAATTCATCAATTAAATCGTTATACTATTATGAAACTCAAATTGAATATTCCTACAACTCTTGACAATGTTACATTAAGAGCATACAAAAAATATCATAAGTTGCAAAATGAGATAGAAGATATCAAATTATTAAAAGCACAAATGATTCATATATTTTGTAATGTAAGTCTAAAAGATGTTTACAATATGCGTTACAATGATAGTGAAGAAGTAATTTCAATTTTGAATAATTTATTTACTGAAACACCTAAACTAGTAACAAAGTTTAATTTAAATGGAGTTGACTATGGTTTTCACACAAATTTAGATGAAATGAGTTTAGGAGAGTATATTGATTTGGATACATATATCGGTGATTGGAATAATATTGAAAAAGCTATGAATGTTTTATATAGACCGATAACTGCAGAATACAAAACAAAATATTCAATTGATGAATACAAAGTTGATACAGTAGAAAATATTTTAGATATGCCTATGTCAGCAGTAACATCATCAATTTTTTTTTTGTTGAATTTAGGAATCGACTTGTCAAAGACTATGAGGAAATATTTGGAGAGGGGACAAGAGGAGGACTTGATAGAGTATCTCAGCTTGCATCCAAATGGGGTTGGTATCAATCAGTTTATGAACTCGCTGGAGGAGATGTTACAAGATTTGAAAATATCACTCAACTAGGAATGCATAAATGCTTTACAATGTTAGCATATAAAAAAGAAAGAGCAGAAGTAGAAGCAATTGAATTAAAAAAGAATTTTAAAAAATGAGTAATCAAGGCGTAAGAGGTTTTTATCAAATAACTGAAACAATTAAAAATGAGTTATTACAAGACCAAAATATAAACACAGTTACAACTGGAGATTTAAGTCAGATAAATTTAGGAAAGCAAGACATTTTTCCACTCGGTCATATATTAGTCAATAGTGTGGTTGTGGGAGACCAAACATTGACTTTTAATTTGAATATTTTATGTATGGATATTGTAAATTCATCTAAAGAAGAAGTAGTTGATATATTTATGGGCAACACAAATGAACAGGATATATTAAATACGCAGTTGAGTGTTTTAAATAAACTTATTCAAGTATTGAAGCGAGGAGATTTATTCACTAACGAATATCAGCTTGACGGCGATGTAACTTGCGAGCCTTTTTTTGATAGGTTTGAAAATAATTTAGCAGGTTGGAATGCTACGGTTGATGTGATTATTTATAACGATTTAAAAATTTGCTAAAGAAAAATGGAATTAAACGAGAACACACAAGTAAAACTAGATTTGAAAACTATTGCAATAATTGTAGCTGGAGCATTATCAGTTGCTTCAACTTATTTCACATTGCAATCTAAAATTGATGATTTAAACTATAAAATAGAAAACATTTCAGGAGATGAGTTTGTAAAAAAAATGGAGTTTCAACTGAAAGATGAATTGGTTAGAAGCACAATCATACAAATAGAAAAATCTACTGAGGGTTTAAAGGAAGATATTTTAGATAATAAGGATAGGATAAAACAAGTAGAAGATAAAGTATATAAAAGATGAGAAAATTAATTTTAATTATATTTTTATTTTTTAGCTATACAAGTTATAGCCAACAAATAAGAGTAGTACAAATAAACGCAAAGTGGAATCAGAAGAATACATTATATCTAGAAAATTTGAGAGGTTGTAAATATGACTTCGGTTGGTTAGAAGAACAAGGTCCAAACCTTAAAAGTCAAATTAAATCTGTTCCTGTTATATTAATAGAAAAAGACGGAAAAATTGTGAGAACTTTTCAAGCTGGATTAGATTTTAAATTAGCTTTAAAAAGAGAAGATATACAAGAAATTATTTACGAACTAAAAAAATGACCTTTAAACAAATACATAAAGAGTTAGCATTATTCGCAGTAACTGTTATTAAAGAGGCTAGAAAAAATCTACGACAAAAAAAGAAAATAACAACAGGTAAACTGCTTAAATCAATAAAGGCAAAAATAAAACAAGAGAAAGATTATATTCTTTTAAACTTCTTAATGGAAGATTATGGTAAGTTCGTTGACAAAGGTGTAAAAGGTGCTGACCCATATGCTTTACCAGAGGGTGCAAAATGGCACGGAAGAAATAAAGCACCTAATAGTCCGTATCAATTTGGTTCTATGAAAAGTAGAGGATTAAAACAAGCTATCAACAGGTGGACTATACAAAAAGGATTAAAAGGAGTTAGAGATAAAAAGACAGGTAGATTTTTACCAAGAAAAAGTATGCAATTTATGATAAACAGAAGTATATATTTATCAGGTCTTGAGGCTTCAATGTTTTTCACAGGTCCATACAATAAACTTTTAGTTCGTTTTATAAATAAGTTTTTTAAAGCATTCACATTTGATGTTGATTTTGCTTTAAGGCAACAAAAAAAAGGAGTTGACTATAATAAAATATAATGGCAATAATTAAATTAAGAAGTCCGAGATACGAAGTTTTACTAGCACCTGCAAATGCTGTGTCAGCAAAATTAGAGTTGACTATTGGTGGAACATTAAGATATACAATAGTAAAAGAATGTACGGCAGGTAGTAATGTTGAGTTTGAAATATCTGAGTTATGTAGAGATTATTTAGATATAGCAGTAGCTTCAGATGAATCACATCCAGCAAACACTATTGCAATTTCAAGAGCAATAAAGTTTTACCCACAAGCAAATGCAGGTGGCACACAAATTGGTAGCACAGATACGGCTACTCACACAGGAATAGATGGTTACGGAATATTTACTGACGGAGTTAATCCAACGATACATAGTTCACAGGTTTTTTTAGTTTCTCCTAATTATGTAGGAACGGATAGTTATAAAGTATATGCACCTGTAGGCTCTGAGGGTTCTTTTCCTTATTTAGATACAAATGAGGCAGTTCAATATAATGCTTTTGATGCAAGCGAAACAAGTGTTACATTAAGAAGCCAAACAATAACTATTGAAAGATTAGATTGTAATAAATATACACCAACACTAGTTTTGTTTTTAAATAAGTGGGGTGCTATACAAGAATTGTGGTTTCAAACGAAAGTAGTCAATAGCTTGACAACAAAAGAAGAAAAATATCAAAGAAATTTAGTAACATTTGCAACCAATAATACTGCTACATTAGACACCAAACAACATAACATTAAAACATTAAACAAACAGGGTAAGGGAAAAATAACATTAAGTTCAGGATATTATCCAGAGTTTGTAAATGAATGGTTTGAAGAATTAATGCTTTCTGAATATGTTTGGGTGAGAAAACCAAGTTATTCTGGTTCATTAAAAACTGTGCCTGTAAAAATTGTAACAAGTTCATTCACAAAAAAAACAAGTTTAAATGACAAGTTAATAGAATATACAATACAATTTGAAGAGGCTTTTGATTACATAAACAATGTTAGATAAATGCAAAAATTACAACTTTATATCAGTAATACAAGAATTGATTTATTTAAAGATGAAAGTGTATCAATAACTCAAACAATAAAAAATGTCAAAGACATTTCTAAACTCTTTACAGAGTTCACTCAAAGTTTTACAATACCAGCCTCAAAAACAAATAACAAAATATTTAAGCATTATTATAATTACGATATTACACTTGGTTCATTTGACGCTAGATTTAAAGTATCAGCAAAATTAGAATTAAATAGTATTCCATTTAAAAAAGGATTCATCAGATTAGAGGGAGTTGAATTAAAAAAAAATAAACCTTACGCATACAAAATAACTTTTTTTGGAGAAACAGTCAACTTAAAAGACATAGTTGCTGAAGATGATTTATCAGATATATTTGATGGCATTACAACTTATGATTTAGATTATGATTTTTCAACAGTTAGAGGAAAATTAATTGGAAGTCCAGGAGCAGTTGTTTGCCCATTAATAACTCATACAAGACAATTATATTATCAAACTACAGGAAATGTAGGCGAGGGCAATCTTTATTATGCAGGCTCAACATCTGCTAACGGAGTTTATTGGAGTGATTTAAAATATGCTATGCGTTTGTATGAAATTATACAACAAATACAAAACAAATATACAACGGCAAATGGTTATCCGTCTAATTTAGTTTTTTCAACAGATTTTTTCTCAACAAGTAATGCAGATTTTTATAATCTGTATATGTGGTTAAGTAGAAAATCAGGAACAGTCGAACCTGCTGAACAAGTATCAATACAATATAGAACGATAGGAACTTGGAATGCAGGAGGTAGTAATAGTGGACCGATAACCTCATCAGGAACAGGAATAATAGTTCCGGGCAATGCGGTTACTTACCCAGCTTATATATCAGAGTTTACTTGCACAATCACACCGAGTGTAAATAATGTTGATTATAATTATAGAATAAAAAGAAATGGGTTTATCGTTCAACAAGCTGATGATGTTCAAGGCCAAGTAGTTTTAGATGAATCAAATTTTACTCTAAATGCAGGAACTTATACAATTGAAGTTGGTTCTTTGGGAACTATAAGTTGGAACGCAGGTCAAACAACTTGGTCAATAACAGGGCAAGATGACCCAGAGGCAATAGGAACATATACAGATACATTTAGTAGTGTGAATACAATAAGTCAATCAACTACATTTGAATTTAAAATAAACGAACAAATTCCTAAAATAAAAGTAATTGATTTTTTAACAGGTCTTTTTAAAATGTTTAATCTAGTTGCTTATGTTAATGATGCAGGAACAATAGTCGTACAAAAATTATCAGATTATTATGCGGCATCAACGACTGTTTGGGATATTAACGATTATATAGATGTCAAAAAAAGTAAAGTTGATGTTGCTTTACCTTATAAAGAAATAGATTTAGAATTTAAAGGTCTTAAAACTTTTTTAGCACAACAATATACTCAACTATATAATAAAGGTTGGGGGTCAGAAGAATATGTAGGCGACAGGTTTGATGGACCTTCTCCTATTTATAAAGTTCAAGTTCCTTTTGAGCATTTACAATATCAAAGATTAAAGAATTTAACAACAGGTAACAACACAACTATACAATGGGGTTGGTTCGTAAATGAAAATAAAAACAATATAAAAGGTAGTCCGTTAATTTTTTATAATATTTATCAATCTTCAAGTACAACTGCAATATCTTTAAAAAATACTGCAAGTTCAAACTCAACTGAATCATCATATAATATTCCTTCTAATAGTAGAGCATTATCTGCAGGAACAAGCACATCAAATATTAACTTTTATAATGAAACCAATGAATATACCAACACAAGTTCATTCACAGGAACATTATTTAAGAATTATTATGAAGATTATATTACTGAAATATTTAGTGTAAAAAGAAGATTAACAAAGATAACTGCATTTTTACCAATGAAAATGATTTATAATATGAAATTGAATGATAAAATTTCGTTAGATAATAGAACATACAAGATAAATAGTGTCAAAACTAACTTAACAACAGGTAAAAGTGATTTTGAATTATTAAATGTAGTGGTATGATAAAAAATATAATTGACTTGTTACAAGTGGCGAATGGCGAAACTGAAAATATAAAAATAGCACAAGGAAAATATGCGTTACCTATAAACTTTAAAGTAGCATATAGACAACTTAAAAAAGAAATCAAATGGCACAAAACATCATAAGGGAATATACTTTAAAACTTTCTACAAAAGAGGCTCAACAGGAACTTAATAAAACAAATGATTTATTAAAGTTACAAGATGATGCTATTATTAGAATAAAAGATGATTTAATAAAATTAGAAAAGCAATACAAAAATTCTAGTGGCGTGATGCAACAACAAAGAATTGCCAAAGCTATTGAAAAAACTAAATTAGAATTAAAAGATGAACTAAATGCTAGACAAAAATTAACTAAACAAAAACAAAGAGATACACAAGCAGTTAGGGACGCAAAGAAAAATGCAAATGATTTTAGTGGCGCAATGCGTGTATTAGATGCACAAACAGGTGGTGCTGCAAGTGCTATGACAAATCTTGTCGGTGGTGTCAAAGGTGCAACAAAAGGTTTCGGTCTATTAAAAATTGCTATGATGGCAACAGGCTTCGGTTTGATATTGACTGTGGTTGGTTCATTGACTGCCGCATTCACTTCAAATGAAGAAGGACAAAGCAGTTTAATGAAAGCATTTAATAGAGTTAAAGCAGTAGTTCAGACTGTTACAAATACATTAACAAAATTTGGTAACTTATTAAGAAGTGTCGGAAAATATATCGGTGCTAAATTCACAGGCGATACAGAAAAAGCAAATGAGGCAATATCTGATATGAAAACAAATTTCAATGAAGCCAAAGATGCAGTTAAAAATTTTGGTGATGAAGTTGAAAAAAATATCAAAATAGCAGATAAAATGTCTGCAATAATGAAAGAAAATGCAGTTTTAGAAAGAGAATTAATTGTTGAAAGAGGCGAAGCCAATGCAAAAATAGCAAAGTTAAGAGAGATTGCATCGGACAAAGAAAACAATTCTGTTCAAGTTAGGATTAAAGCATTAAAAGATGCTGCTGCAATTGAAGATGAAATCGCTGCAAAAGAATTAAACCTAGCAAAACAAAGATTAGAAGCACATCAATTACAAATGTCAATGGGTGTTTCTACAAAAGAAGATAAATTAGAAGAAGCTAAATTGATTGCGGCAGTTTCAAAAATAGAAACAGATACTGCTACAAGAAAAAGAATGCTTAATAGAACAGTCAATGCTGCAATTAGAGAAGAACAAGCAGATATAGATGCTGAAAATAAAAGAATAGCAGATGATAAAAAGAAAGCTGATGAAGATGAATTACAAAGGCAAAAAGATTTGGCTGACCTTAAAAAAGAAATTAGAGAAGCAACGGCTACAAGCGAAGCAGAAGAAAGAGCATTAGAACTTCAAAAAATACAAGAGCATTATGACAATCTAATATTACAAGCAGAAGAAAATAATTTATTGACTGATGAATTAAAAGCTGCTAGAAAAGAAGCATTAGATAGTCAACAAGCAGAATTTGACCAACAAGATTTAGACAGGCAACAGAAAATTGCAGATGAACAAGAAAAAATAGAAGAACAAAAAAGGAAATCTGTAATGGAAACTTTTGACAATGCTGCAAGAATATTTGGCGAGGAAACTAAATTAGGAAAAGCAATGTTGATAGCCAAACAAATAATGTTAATGAAGCAACTTATAATGGATGCAAAAAGTCAATTATCAACTGCAACAAAAGTAGTTGGTGAATCAACTATGCAAGGTAGTGAAGCAGGCGTAGAGGTTTCAGGTTCTGTAGCAAAAGCTGCCAACACAGCACCACCACCTGGTAATATTCCTTTTATAATATCAGCAATTGCAACAGGTGCAGGTATATTATCTTCAGTTAGACAAGCTATTAAAGGAACTAAAAAAGCAGCAGCGAAAGTTGGTGCTTCGGTATCAACTCCGACTATTGCTGACCCTGTAGCACCGTCAACATCTAGTCCTATACCACCTGAAATATCAAGTGTTGGTCAAGGTGGTGTAAGTCAATTAGCAGAAGCGATTGGAAGTCAACAACCTGTTCAAGCATTTGTAGTAAGTAATGATGTTACAACGGCTCAAGGACTTGAAAGGAACATAGTTGATAGTGCATCAATCGGATAAATACAAAATTGTTTAATTAAATCGTTATAAAATTATGAAAATCGTAGAACTCATTCTTGATGAAGCGCAAGATATAATGGGAATAGATGCTATTTCTATTGTAGAAAATCCTGCTATTGAAGAAAACTTTTTAGCATTAAAAAATGCAGAAATTAAATTAGCAGAGATTGACAAAGAAAAGAAAATATTAATGGGTGCTTTATTAATACCAAATAAACCTATTTATAGAACTAATGCAGAGGGAGAATATTACATATTTTTTTCAAAAGAAACAGTTGAACAAGCAAGTCAGCTTTATTTAAAAAACGGACATCAAAACAATTCAACACTAGAACATCAACACGAACTTAACGGATTAACTTTGGTTGAAAGTTGGATAGTTGAAGATACAAAATTTGACAAGTCAAGGAAATATGGATTAAATGTTCCTGTTGGAACTTGGATGGGTTCTGTCAAAGTCAATAATGATGATGTTTGGAATGAATATGTCAAAACAGGCAAAGTAAAAGGATTCAGTATTGAGGGTTACTTTGTAGATAAAATGCAAACTAAAACAGATGAGGAAAACGCATTATCGCTTTTAAGTGAAATTAAAAATATTATACTAGAAGAATCAGTTATGGTTGTTAATGAAGATTATGCAATTATTGATGAAAGACTAGCATATTCATCACAAGAAAAAGCTGAAAAAGTTTCAGAAGATATTGGTTGTGGTGGCTCACATATTCACGAGTTTGAAGGACAAAAATGGTATATGCCTTGCGAAAAACATTCAGTTAAAGCAGGTAAGAATACAAAAAGTCCTTGTTGGGACGGCTATGAGCAAAAAGGTTGGAAAACAGGAAGCACAGGAAAAAGAGTACCGAATTGTGAGAAGAAAAAATAATAATATAATACCAAGTCGCACAAGTCCGAAAGGAAGTAGGCGTGGGTGTTTATGTAAAGATACAAATACATATTCCAGAAAATGTTGTGATGGCTCTTTGTGGGCTCAGGGCATTGGAGTAATAAGTAGAACTGCAAGTTAAAAATGCAAAATTTTTTTTATAAATCGTTAATTAATTAATTATGAAAAGTACAGAAATGATAAACAAAATCAAGACGCTACTAGACATAGAAGTAAAATTCGAAACTAGAAAGCTAGACAATGGCACTGTGGTAGAAGCAGAATCATTTAGTCAGGGCAACGAAATTTTTATCAAAACAGAAGATGAGAAAGTCGCAATGCCTGTAGGTGAATACACACTCGAAAGTGGTGATGTATTATTAGTCAAAGAAGAAGGTATGATTGCCGAACTAGGTTACGGAAAAAAAGAGGAAGAAGAAGAAGAAGAAGAAATGAGAGATGACGGCAAAGAAGCTGCTGTTGATGACTGGGCAGGTATGGAAAAAAGAATTAAAAATCTTGAAGATGCCGTAGCTGACTTAAAAAAAGACAAAGAGCCTCGTAGCGAAGAAACTAAAGATGAAAAAGACATTGAGGTAGATGTTAAAGAGGAAGTAAAAAAAGAAGTGAAAGAGGAAGTCAAAGAAGAACTTTCTGAGCCTGCGGTTGAGCCAATCAAACACAGTCCAGAGGGAACTTTTGAGAAAAAATCAAAATCGTTTCACTTTAGTAATAAAAGAAAGCTATCTGTTTTAGATAGAGTAATGGAAAAATTAACAAATTAAATATTAAATAAAATGGCGTTATCAATTACATCAACTTATGCGGGAGAATTTGCTGGAAAGTATATTGCTGCTGCATTATTATCAGGCGACACTATCGCAAAAGGCGGAATAGAAGTCAAGCCGAACATCAAGTACAAAGAAGTTATCAAAAAAGTTGCTACAAGTGGCTTAATTGCTAATGGTTCTTGTGATTTTACAAATGCAGGTGATGTTACTCTTACTGAAAGAATTATTCAGCCAGAGGAGTTTCAAGTAAACCTAGAATTATGTAAAACACCTTTCGTTTCAGATTGGGAAGCAGTTCAAATGGGATATTCTGCATTTGAAAAAATGCCTCCTAAATTTTCTGATTTTTTAATCGGTCAAATTTCAGCAGAAGTTGCTGCAAAGAATGAGACAAATATTTGGAATGGTGCTAATGCATCAGCAGGAGAATATGATGGTCTTGTAACTTTGTTTAAAGCAGATTCAGATGTTTCTGACATTTCAGGAACTACTGTAACTCACTCAAATGTAATCGCTGAAATGGGGAGAGTAGTAGATGCTTGTCCTTCTACAATTTATGGAAAAGAAGATTTAAATCTTTATGTTTCACAAAATGTAGCGAAAGCATATGTAAGAGCCTTAGGTGGTTATTCAATTGGTGTCGGTGCGAATGGTATCGGAGACCAAGGGCAAATGTGGTACAATGGTCAAGGGTTATCTTTTGACGGAGTGCAAATTTTTATGGCACCTGGACTTAATGACAACCAAATGGTATTAGCACAAAAATCTAATCTTTACTTCGGTACTGGTCTACTTAATGATATGAACTTAGTGAAAGTTCTAGATATGGCAGACTTAGACGGAAGTCAAAATGTAAGATTTATTATGCGATATACTGCTTCTGTTCAATACGGATACGGAAGTGAAGTTGTACTATACGACCCAACAGTATAATAAATTTAATTAGGGGTTGAGTATAAACCCAATCCCTATTTTTTTAACTTTTAAAAATATAATAATATGGCTTTGAGGAATTAAGACTGTTTATATGGTTGACTTTCCAGTATCTGCAACAATAGATGCTGACCAAACGATATCTGCGTTTGCGGCATCACCTGACTTTTTTCAATGGGATGTGAAAGGAAACTCATCACTTGAAGTTGCAATTACTAGTTCTAGAGAAAATGGCACAACTTTTTATACACACACACTTAATTTGACATTACCTTATTTAGATAATGCGACAAAAAATGAAATTGCACTTATTGCTCACGCAAGACCTGTAATTGTTGTCGAAGATTATTACGGAAATCAATTATTATGTGGATATGAAAATGGTTGTGAAGTTACAGGTGGAACAATAGTCACAGGTGCTGCAGCAGGAGATTTAACAGGATTCACTCTAGTAATGGAAGCAATTGAAGAAACTGCTCCTTATTTTGTGGATGCTGGTGTAATCACTGGAAATGCAACACAAATAGACCCAGCTTAATATTAAATCTAAATATTAATTTTCTTAAAAGACCACTCTCAATCAGGGTGGTTTTTTATTTTACAAATTAAATTTATTTTGTCGTTATATACCAAATGATTGTAGTCAACACTAATAAAACTCAAACACTAAAAATAATACCAAGAGATTATCTTGGTGCGTTTACAATAGATGTTAGGGATACGAGTTTAAATAAAAATTTCACTTATTTTAATAGCACATCGACTACGGTAGGTAATTATTTACAATTTGAACAAACCTATGTAAATAATGCTAGTGATTTAGCAAGTATTTTTAAAGAAGCTAGATACTATGATTTAGAATTATATGCTGATTTTAATTATTGGAATACAAATTTAAGTTTGTGGGAAATGTATGATGAATTATGGCAAGTAGATTCAAATCAAAAAGAAAGAATTTATAAAGACAGAATTTTTTGCACAGACCAAGATATTGACCAACTTAATGACAATGAGCATTATGAAATTAATAAAGGACAATTTACAACTAATAATTCTTATGATAATGAGTATATTGTAGTATGAGAAAATATAATAGAAACAAATTAGGACAATTTAAAAAATCAACAAATACAGAAATAAGTTTTGTTAATTTAAGCACTTATACAAGTCCAGAGGTCAAAGAAGAGCCTCACAAAGAATGGATTGAATATGGTGCTAATAATAATTATTTTCAATATTTAATTGATAGATATAACGGCAGTCCAACTAATAATGCCGCAATAAATGGTATATCTCAACAAATATTTGGAAAAGGTTTAAATGCTACAGACGCAAATATGAAACCAAATGAGTATGCTCAAATGGTTACTTTATTAAAAAAAGATACAGTAAGAAAACTATGCTATGACTTAAAATTGATGGGTCAATGTGCAATACAAGTTGTTTATTCTAAAAACAGAAAAAAAATTGCACAAATAGAACACTTTCCAATTGAAACATTAAGAGCAGAAAAAGCCAACGACAAAGGCGAAGTACCTGCGTATTATTATTTTAATGATTGGAGTAAAATACAACCAAGCGATAAACCGAAAAGAATACCAGCTTTCGGAACAAGTAATGCACCGATTGAAATTATGTACATTCAACCGTACAAAGCAGGATTTTATTATTATTCTCCTGTAGATTATCAAGGTGGGTTGCAATATTGTGAACTTGAAGAAGAAATATCTAACTATCATTTAAACAATATAATGAATGGGTTATCGCCAAGTATGTTAATTAATTTTAACAATGGTATTCCAAATCAAGAAGAAAGACAATTAATTGAAAATAGAATAGCAGAAAAATTTAGTGGTTCTAGTAATGCAGGGAAATTTATTCTCGCATTTAATGATAGTAGTGATTCACAAGCAGAAATTACTCCTGTTCAATTATCAGACGCACATCAACAATATCAATTTTTAAGTGAAGAAAGTACAAAAAAAATTATGCTTTCACACAGAGTTGTAAGTCCGATGTTATTAGGTATTAAAGACCAAACAGGATTAGGAAATAATGCAGATGAAATTAAGACTGCTTCTTTGTTAATGGATAACACAGTTATTAGACCTTTTCAGGAACTTTTATTAGATGCCTTTGACCAACTACTAGCCGTAAATAATATTGCTTTAAACCTCTATTTTATAACCTTACAACCACTAGAATTTACAGAGGTTGACCCAGAGATTCAAGATGAAGAAGAAATAGAAGAAGAAACTGGAGTAAAACAAGATGATTCAGTTGAATTAAGCGAAGAAGATTCTAATACTTTTTTAGGCTCATTGAAAGAAAGTGCGCATAAAATAGGAGATGATTATGAGTTTGTAGCTGAAATGGACGAAAATGAAGAAGTTGAGCCAGAGGATTTTGCAAAACATTTAGTTGAGGAAAAAGAAACTACATTATCTAAAATTAGAAAAATTGTTGGTTTAAAGTCAGCAAGCGAAAATAATGTAGGTAGTGTGAAAGATGGTAGTGCTTTTTCTTATTTAGATTCCAAAAATGGACTATATAAAATCCGTTATAAATATGCTTATGGTATGAAGAAAGCAGACACATCAAGACCTTTTTGTAAAGAAATGATGAAACTATCTGCGCAGGGATTGGTTTGGAGAATAGAAGATATTGATAATGCTAGTTTTGGTAAACTTGAAAAAGACAAAGACGGCAAAAGCCGTAGAGTTGACCAAGAAGTAAATGTTGAATTTAGGCACAGACCAGACCTACCTTACGATATTTTTAAATTAAAAGGTGGTATTTATTGTCATCATAAATGGGTTAGGGTTCTTTATAGATTGAAAAAAAGAACAAAAGTGAAAAGCGAAAATTTAAACGATTATACAATAGCTAGAAGCAAAAACGAAATACCTCAATATATGAGAAATAAAAGACCAGCAGGTACAACTGAAAGTGAAAAGGCTACTGATAGAATGAAAGGTAGAGGGGCATACCCTAAATAAAAAAAATTATGGCAACTGCATTATTTATAAATAGAACTGACTTAATTAGAAACTCCATCATTGATGGTAATGTTGATACAGATAAATTTATTCAATTTATTAAGTTATCTCAAGAGATACACATACAAAATTATCTCGGTACGGAGTTATATAATAAAGTAGGAACATTAATTTCTGACGGAAGCATAGATGACAACGCAAATGCGAAATATAAGACATTATTAAATGATTATATAGCACCTATGCTGATTTGGTACGCACAAGTGGATTACATTCCTTTTGCGGCATATCAAATTAAAAATGGTGGAATATTTAAACACACATCAGAAACGGCAGAAACTGTGAGCAGAAATGAAGTGGATTATTTAGTTGAAAAAGCTAGAACAAATGCTCAATGGTACACAAGAAGATTTATTGATTATATGAGTTTTAATAACTCTAATTTTCCAGAGTACACGAGTAACACAAATGATGATATTAATCCAAGTCACGATGCAACTTTTAATGGATGGGTGCTATGAGATATAAACCTAAAAAATACAATGTTGAAAAATTAAAAACTTTTCTAAAGAAAATAAATGATAAAAAAAAGATAAAAAATGGCAACTCTATTTAATACTAAAATATCTAACACCTATGTTGGTCTTTTAAAGACAATTGATAATGCAGTTATTAATGCTACTTTAAGAGAATTGACTGATGGTTCAGGAAACCAATCAGGATTATATATAAACACGGCAGGGGATTTTAAAGCAACAGGAACTTTAGAGTGGGGTACACTTAAGGATACAGGAGAAAATATTTCTATTACAAAATTTGTAGATGAAGCTGACGGCATTGCTAACAATGATAACGATACTACAATTCCTACAAGTGCCGCAGTCGTTGATTATGTTGCCGCAAGAATAACTTTAGAGGACTTAGATTTTAGTGGCGATAGTGGTACAGGTTCAGTTGACTTAGATAGTCAAGTATTTGCAATAGTAGGTACTGCTAACGAAATAGAAACCTCAGCAGGTAGTCAGCAATTACAAATAGGTTTACCAACAAATGTAACAATAGGTGGAAATTTATCTTTAGGAGATAATGGTAGAGCAAGATTTGGTACAGATAATGACTTAGAAATTTATCATAATGGTTCAAATTCTTATATTGATGAGGGTGGAACAGGTAGTTTATATGTAAGAGCAAGTGATAGTGTTTATATAACAAAAGCAGATGGCTCATCTAATATGGCACAATTTACAGCAGGTGGTGGCTCATTTTTATACTTTAACAATAATTTAAAACTAAACACTTCTAGTGATGGTATTTCTGTAACAGGTGGAGTTACTGCAACAGGTGGCTCAGTATTTACAGGTGCTACATTTAGTGGTAATGTAGATTGGGCAGATAATGCAAGAGCAAGATTTGGAACAGGTAATGATTTGCAAATATACCACAATGGAACTACTAATAATATAGAAAGTATTGCAGGAAAATTAAGGTTAATACAAACAGAAGATGATGGGGATATATCATTTGAATCAGATGATGGTTCAGGTGGAATTACAGAATATTTTAAATTAGATGGTAGTGCAACAACAACAGTATTTCACAAAGACATTAGATTTGATGATAGTGTTTTAGCAAAATTTGGGGGTGATAATGATTTAAGAATTTACCATAACGGAACAAACTCTAACATAGAAAATTTTTCAGGTACTTTACAGTTTATACAAAATTTAGATGATGGGGATATAACTTTTAAATCAGACGATGGCTCAGGTGGTACTACTGAATATATTAAATTAGATGGTAGTGCAACGACAACAATATTTAACAAAAATACAAGACACAATGATAATATAGAATTAAGGCTCGGTAATGGTTCTGATTTTAAAGCATATCATTCTGGAACAAATACAATATTACAAAATATTACAGGCGATTTACAAATACTTAATTCTGCTGATGATAAAGATATAATTTTTAAAAGTGATGATGGTTCAGGTGGTTTAGAAACTTATTTCTTTTTAGATGGTAGCGAAAACAGAGTTACATCAAATAAAAATTTTAGGTTTATTGATAATGTTAGGTCAGAATTTGGTAATAGTGGTGAGTTAGATATTTATCACGATGGTACTGATTCATATATAGATAATAACGGTGGAGATTTCTATATTATGCAACAAGCTGACAATAAAAAAATCTCTTTCCAAAGCGACAATGGTACAGGTGGAACAACTGAATATTTTAGAGTTGATGGTGCTAATGAACACGTTGTATATAGTAAACCAACAATATTTTCAGATAATGTTAAATTAAAATTTGGTGATGGTATTGATTTAGAAATTTACCACGATGCTTCTAATTCATATATTAAAGATGGTGGTACAGGTAGTTTGTTTGTTCAAGGTTCAAATATATATATTCAATCAAGTATAAACAAAACTGCTATACTTTGTCAAGATAGTGCTTCAGTTGATTTGTATTACAATGCAAGTAAGAAATTTGAAACTACAGATACAGGAGTTAGTGTTACAGGAAATATCGATATGAATGATGGAGATATTACTGAAGTTAATAGTATCTCTTGGAATGATGGAATTACTTTAAGTGAATTAGGTGCTGATAATTATTTGAGATTAAAATATAATGATACAGGTAATGGTGGTATTCAAATAGTTGATGGAGATAATACGATTCAAGGTTATGTATATGCTGATGGTGGTGCTACTGCTTCAGTAGGATTTTTAACAGGTAGTGGAGATTGGGGAGTGAAAGCAATAGAAGATTCAGGTGTACAACTTATGCACGATAATATTGTAAAACTAAGCACTATCTCAACAGGAGTTAATATTACAGGAGATATTGATGTTTCTGGATTGGTAAAAGTTGGAACTGATGATACCGAATATGCTAATAATTATTTAAGGTTTAAGTCAGCAGGTGCTGCATATATAGACCACAACACAGTAGGGCAATCAATAATTTTTAGAGGTTCAAGTTCATCATCTTTAGATACAACAACTTTAACAATAACTGCAGCAGGAGATTTAACAGTCAATGGTACAACTACAACTGTGAATACATCTACTCTAGCAGTCGAAGACCCTCTTATATCTATGGCAAAAGACAATTCAGCTAATTCAGTTGATATTGGTTTTTATGGTAGGTACAATGATGGTACTCAAAGATATACAGGATTATTTATGGATGCTTCAAGTGGAACAGAAGTATATAGATTATTTAAAGGAGTTACATCTGAGCCAACTACAACTGTAAATATATCAGCAACAGGATATACGCCAGCAAGTTTAATAATTGATGGTTTAACAGCAGGTAACATTACAGCTTCAGGAGAGTTAATTGTGGGTAGCGGAGAGTATATATCTTGGGGTTCATCAGGAAGTGCTGCAATAGAGGGAAGCACAGTATCTAATAGATTAAGATTTTATACAGGTAGCACTCTTTCTTTAACTTTAGAATCTGACCAAGATGCTAAATTTGAAAAACAAGTTGGAATTGGTATGACACCTTCTGAAGTTTTAGATTTGAAATCAGCTTCTGGAGATACTAGAATTAGATTAAATGCTGATAGTGGAAGTGATACAGAAATTAAATTCTTTAATGATGGTTCTGCTCAATATACAATAGGACACGATGATGATAGTGATGAATTTAGAATTGCATATGCTAATGTTGAAGCACCTATTGTAAAAATTGATAAATCATATAATGTTGTAATTGGAACATTATCAAGCAGTCAAACAGGAACTCTAACAGTAAATCACGAGGGGGGCTCTACTCCAACTGCTAAATTTATGTCAAGAACGAATAAATCTATTGTTCGTATATCAGATAATGATACTGATGGTTATATAAGTTCTGAAAATGGTTTGTTTAGTATTGGTAGGGCAGCAGGTGTAAATGCAAATAATATAAATATTGATGCTTCAAATGAAGTTGGTTTTGGAACATCAGCACCAAATCATAAAGTTGATATTTATGCAGAAGCAAATGTAGGTTTAAGATTACATAGACCGAGTTCTGCTTTAGATTCTACTGAACCTATTGGTATTGGTTTTTCTACAAGAAGTGATGGTACTACAAGTACAACAGATACAAGAAGTGGTTTATTTAGTTATTATAATGGTAATTTATTTTTATCAGCGAATTCATCAGATATAACATCCGACCCTTATGCACAAAGAAAATTAGAAATAACATCAGCAGGTAATGTAGTTCTATCAGCTAATTTAATGCCTAATGCAGAAAATGCTCATAATATAGGTAGCTCATCTATGAGATGGGAAGATTTATATGTTGATGATGGGTATATTAGGAATATTTATGTTGATGATAAAATAATACATAATGGGGATGCAGATACTTGGATGCACTTTGAAACTGATACAATATCATTTAGAACTGCTGGTGCTGACGCAATTGTTATTGATTCAAACAGAAATTCAACTTTTTCAGGAAATTTAACTATTGGGGATTCTCATTTTATAGGAGATGATGCAGATGATAATTTATTAATACAAAGTTCAGCTAACGAAAATATTATTATACATAGTGCAGATGATATTATTTTAGATGTAGATACGAGTTCATATATTCGTTTAAAGGATAATGGAACTGAATTTGGTAAAATTTCACATAATTCTAATAATTTAAGAATTTTTAGTAGTATTTCAGATGGAGAT